>Ga0315277_10000223_pt1 | contig 95816 bp, 92 predicted proteins | sample YL17G05_15_MG_FD_203695 | JGI IMG/M metagenome (GOLD analysis project Ga0315277, IMG submission 203695) | Sediment microbial communities from Yellowstone Lake, YNP, Wyoming, USA - YL17G05_15 | ecosystem: Environmental > Aquatic > Freshwater > Lake > Sediment | place: USA: Wyoming | collected...
ACAATTGAGAACTGACCTAAGCGCCTCTTGGGCAATCGCGAAGAAAGACATGCGCATCTACTACATTAAACCTGGAACCCTCATGTTCGGCGTACTATTTCCCCTCTTCATGTTCCTTTCGTTTGCGGTGGGAAAAAACGCGCCAGCAGCGACTCTCATTCCAGGACTAATATCGATCACCATACTGTTCAGCTCTTCTTCAATCGGACCGATGGTTATACCAACCGAGAGAAGAGTGAAAACCTTTGAAAGACTGGTATCAGCACCCATATCATTCTATTCTATCATATTAGGTAAGACCTTGGGAGGATTCTTATTCAGCCTAGCTATAAGCGTAATTCCACTATTCATCGGGCTCCTATGGTTTGAAACGCAAATCATCAGTCTCATAGCTTTGATAGCGGGCTTGTCACTTGCCTCCTACTGTTTTGCCACACTTGGAATTATGTTTGCTTCTTTTCCCACAGAAAATCCCGGCGACATAATGATGCTGCTGAATTTCGTTCGCCTGCCATTGATTTTCATCAGTGGCCTCTACATACCGATTGAAAGTCTACCTGGGTGGGGACAGGTTGCAGCGGCATTTTCACCACTCACTTATGCTAACGACCTGGTTAGATACGCGCTTGAAGGAAAAACACTCTATGGACCAGTGTTAGACTCGGTTGTTCTTATACTATTCACGGCAGCTTTCCTTTTCATAGGCATGAGATTGGATAAAAAATTCAGAAAATGACAGGAGGTGACATGAACATGGCAAAAGTATTGGATTTAAACAAACTGGTGGAGTTTTCTCAGAAGCAAGGTTTGCTAAATACTATGGAGGATCGTCGTGGGGTGAAGAAGGACGTGTTGAAAACCAGCAACTTTAACATCGTGCTGATATGTCTTGACGCTGGTCAAGAGATTCCTTCACGTCCTGAACCGTACGACGTGTGTTTTTATGTTGTCGACGGCAAAGGAGCATTCACTGTGGGCATCGAACAGGTTGAGTTAACTCGTGGCGGGATGATTTTTGCTCCAGCAAATGTGGCGCGAGGCATAAAAAGCACGCAAAGACTGACCATACTCGGCATACAGCAACCACATTAGGAAGAAGCGCACTAGGTTTGACATTCGCGCGAACGGTTCTTTCGGTGCCTGAAGCGAGATTCTTGAAGTTAATGACTTGTGCAATAACTGAGCTAGACTACCGACTCCTGTGTGGGATCATAGAAAAAGGAGGATTTGTGGGAGATAGTGGAGACTTCGCCATTTGACCTCAGGTGCAAACCCTAGCTTCCAGCACCGTCGCTGACCCGAGAGTTTGAACGTCGCCCAAGTGGTCAGAATTTCAGCGAATAGGCGAATCTAGACAATCGTTCTGATAAATATAATCAAATGACAATACTTACCCACTTCTATCCAAAGACTGGATGAGCCTTCGGTTTTGCAGGGCTGCCAAAACATGGCAAGTTCTACTGGTCTTGAAGAATCTTGTGATGTGAAAAAAGGGAAGGTTTTTGTGTTTAGTCTTCTCCGCCTTCAGGTCCGCCGCCTGGCGGCTTTCCTCCAGGTCCTTCCTTTGGCTTCGTGGATGCTATAACGTCATCTATGCGCAGTATCATTGCTGCAGATTCAGCTGCTGACTTTATTGCTTGTTCTTTGACTACGGCAGGCTCTACTATTCCCTTGTCTTTTGTGTTCTCGATCTTTCCAGTGAAGACATTCAGACCCTTGTATTGTCCATCTTGTTTCTCGTGTGCTGAGCGCAAGTCCACGAGTACGTCTATCGCTTCGAGTCCCGCGTTTTCTGCTAAGGCCCTAGGTATCACTTCCACCGCGTTTGCGAATGCTTCTACGGCTATTTGTTCTCGTCCGCCGACTTTCGTGGCATAGTTCCGCAGGTCCTTGGCTATTTCAACTTCTATGGCGCCGCCGCCGGCTACTATTCTGTTGTTCTCGATAACGTCTGAGACCACACTTAAGGCGTCTGTCATTGCTCTTTCTGCTTCGTCAACCATTCTTTCAAGCCCAGCTCTGAGCAGTATCGCAACAGATCGTGGATCTTTGCATTTTTCAACGAAGATCATTTTGTCGTCGCCCACTTTACGTTCTTCGACAACGCCTGCTTCTCCCAAGTCTTTCGCTGAGAGATCAGACAGATTCGTGACTATCCTTCCGCCTGTCGCTCTTGCCAACTTCTCCATGTCTGATTCTTTCACCCTTCTTGCGGTCAGTATTCCCTCTTTTGCCAAGAAGTGTTGTGCCATGTCATCTATGCCTTTTTGGCAGAAAACGGTGTTCGCGCCTGACTTCTTGATTTTCTCCGTCATGTCTTGCAGCATCTTGTTTTCCTGATCCAGAAAAGCTTTCATTTGAAGTGGATCGTGGATGCGTATCTCAGCGCTGATCTCTGTCTTTTCAATCTCAAGTGCGCCGTCAATCAGTGCTATCTTAGCTTTCTCCACGTGCTTTGGCATTCCAGGGTGGACGACTTCTTTGTCTATTATTACGCCTTTGACAAGCTGCGATTCGAACAGGCTTTTTCCTGTCTTCTTTATCAGCTGAATATTGTCGATGTCAGCGATTGTCTTGTCGCCGCGTTGCTCGGTTATCTGTCTAACAGCGTCAATCGCAATCTCTGCGAAATGTTCTTTCGCTGGGCCCACGGCTTTGCTTCCCATTGTAGTGATCGCTACTTTTCTAAGTGTGGCCTTGTCGTCAGGCTGGACTGGTATAGAGTTGCTGGTAATAGTCTCCATGGCTCTTTGCGCTGCTTTTCGGTATCCGCTAATCAGTATGATTGGGTGAATGTTTTGGTCAAGTAGCTCCTCTGCTCTCCTGAGCAGTTCGCCAGCCAGGACTACGGCTGTGGTTGTTCCATCGCCCACCATGTTGTCCTGTGTTTTTGCGATTTCGACCATCATTTTTGCCGCTGGGTGTTCAACTTCTATCTCGTCCAGTATTGCTGCCCCATCATTCGTTATTGTTATGTCTCCTAGGCTGTCGATCAGCATTTTGTCCATGCCGCGGGGTCCCAAAGTGGATCTGAGAACCTCGCCGACTATGCGTGCAGCCATTATATTGTTTCTTTGAGCTTCTTTTCCTCGGTTTCTACTCGTTCCTTCTTTGAGAATTAGAACTGGTTGTCCTGAAGCTGTAGTTGTCAAGTATGCCATACAAATCCTCCATCAGGTTAGAATTCCATTTAATCGAAATAAGCAAAAAGCCCCGAAAATATAAACTTTTACCTTCGTTCGTTCAAATTGCATATTTTGACGCATAACAGTTTAAATTTTTGGCCAGCGTTCTACTGATTTGTAGGTTCAAGCCTTGCAGATTTCGGTGCGGTTCTTCACAGCCCTCAGGGAAATCACAGGAAGAAAAGAAGAAACCTTGAAGTTCAAAGACGATCAACCCGTGACTATCACTTTGGTTCTAGATGTCTTGGCAAAACGTTACGGTAAAGGTTTCGTGGAATACGTCTTCGACCGCAGAGAAGGTCAAGTCAGAAGCCTTCTCCAGTTTCTTGTGAACGGAAGAAGCGCTTCAACGTTTGGGGGTCTAGAGACAAAGCTTACTGATGGGGACGTGTTGGCGATTATACCTCCCGTGGGTGGCGGCTGACAAGACTGTATATCCATAACGATGCAAGGAAAAATCCTAGGTCAACCGCGTCAAACTGTTTCATGATTTTCAGTATTAAGGGAATTGAAAGCGCGGCTTGAGGTACGCAGAATTTTTTTCAGAAGTCTTGCGCGGCGTTTACAAAAAGTCTGTTCAACAAGATTTTTCTGTCTCTGCGCATTCTAGAAAGCGTGTGGACCGTGACTTCTGTGGATAAGGTTCTTTATCTCTCCAAAACCGACGTTGAAAAACTAGACATACACATGAAAGCTGTCATAAACGTCGTCGAAGAGGCTTTCCGCCAGAAGGCTGAAGGCAAAGCTGAAGTGCCGCCTAAGCCTGGAATACACCCTCAGAAGGATGCTTTCATCCACGCGATGCCTGCCTATCTGCCAAGCATGGGCTCTGCTGGCGTCAAATGGGTCAGTGGTTTCCCAGAGAATCCCAAGCATGGTTTGCCGTACATTTCGGGCTTGCTTATACTAAATGACACCAACACCGGTTTTCCAATCTCCATCATGGATTGTACATGGATAACGGCTAAGCGTACAGGAGCAGCGACTGCTGTTGCGGCCAAGTATTTGGCCAGAGAAGACTCCAAAACCTTGGGGATTCTTGGTTGTGGTGTTCAGGGAAGAAGTAATCTTGAAGCTTTGGTCGTGGCCTGCAAGTGTTTGGAGGAAGTCAGGGCATTTGACGTCAAAAAAGAGAGCTTGCAGAAATATGTCACGGAGATGACTGCGAAATATGGGTTGAGAATTGTCGCCACTGAGTCGCCTAAGAAAGCTGTTGAAAACTGTGACATCGTGGTCACTGCGGGCCCGATCTTGAAGCACCCTAGACCCGTGATCGAAGCGTCATGGTTTATGGATGGCGGATTCGCCTGCCCCTTGGATTTTGACTCTTACTGGGCGACAGAAGCCATGCATTCTATGGACAAGTTTTGCACTGACGACAAGGAACAGCTGGCATACTACAAAGCGCAAGGGTACTTTTCCAGCATTCCCAGAGTACATGCTGAACTAGGTGAAATCATAAGCGGAAAAAAACGCGGGCGCGAAAACAGTGCAGAGCGAATCATGTCGATGAACTTGGGTCTGGCAATTGAAGACATGGCCACGGCAATGCTTGTCTACAAAAGCGCCAAGAAAGCTGGAGTAGGCTTGTTGCTTCCATTGTGACCTTCCGCGATTCATGAAATCTCCAGTGGTTTCGGTGCTCCCCAACAGATCATCACTCTCTCACGGCTTCTGTTTCTACGTTCTTATGAACAATACAAAACTTTAGAACGTTATCTCGCAGTCAAGTCTGTTCAGGTCATGTAGCCCAAAAGGGCATTTTTTTTCTCATCATTTCAACGTATTCATTCAACGATTCTCTTTCATCTTCAGTTAACCTATCCAAAAACGTCAACAGCAGCAGCTTCGCGTGTTGTTCAGGTATCTTCGCGCACAAGATGTCTTTCTCAAAAACATGTCTGCCAACGATCGGTTTATCCATGGAAACAGCCACCTCCATCCCCTTGCTCGCCTGCGGCAAAGCTTTGCCCTTATCCTGAATCTGCTGGATTTCGCCTAGTTCCTCACCATCTTCGGCTCTCAGTAACGAAATTCTTGGCAAGATTTTCCCTGCCAAGATCTCAACGCCGAAAATGGCTGGCTTCGCTCTGCGGAAAACAAAGCCCTGCATCACTTGTATTTTCGCTGGGCTCACAAGTGTTTCAAACTGTTGGTCAGATGTTCTTTCACGTTGGCTCTTGAACCATGCCAGGTACTCTTCAATGACTTGATAGATTACTTTTTCGCGGAAGATTTTGACGCCATTGATTTCGGCTTCTTTTTCTGCGTCAGGCAAAATTCTAACGCCGAAAACCAAAACCACGCCGTAGGCTGGGTCATTCTCTTTTACGACGGTCGCTTCTACGATGTCCCTTTTCGAGAGGTCTCCAACGTCTGCAAGCCTTATTGGTATGTCGTTTCTCTTCAGGATCTCTGCGATGGCTTCCAGCGAACCTAGCGTGTCCGTCTTCAGAATAACGCCGTTGGTGTCTGTGGCGATTCTGATTTTGTCGATTTCTTCAGTGACAAGCTTCGCGTACTTTTCAGGGTCATCGCCATTAGGTACAGTGTATAGTGGTGCGCCCGCTAATGCTCCATCTAAGTCTGGTGCAACAATCTTGATTCCAGCTGCAGCTGAAACGGATTTTACAGATGAAAACTTGTCTCGTGGGTCTCTGATTTCATCCAGAGGTTTGGGAACCAGAATGGCCCGGACGCGGGTTACGATGGGTTTTTCTCTGCCCCCGACGACGATTGTGTCATCCTTTTGCAGGTTTCCGTCATAGATTATCGTGTTGAGCGTCAAGCCTAAGCCAGGCTCTTCTTTTACCTCTAGGACTGTGCCTTTGGCTGGTCCCTCAGTAGTCTGCAGGCGTTTTTTCAGGTACTGTTGTGCCAAGCCTACTAGGACCATCAACAATTCTGTTATGCCTTCTCCGGTTTTTGCACTGGTAGGTACTAGCGCTATAGTCTTCGTGAAGTCTCTTATGTTGTCAAAGCGGTCAGTTCTGAATCCCAAGCGAGAGAACGCGCCCATGACGTCATAGATTCGGCCGTCCAAGTCTTGTCTGACGTACGGGTCTTGCTGTTTATATGCTTTCAAGAAAGGCGTGTCAGGATACGACGTCCAGCCTGGCACGCGGTCGATCTTGTTTACAGCAACGAGAAATGGTGTTTTGCGTGACTTCAATATCTCTATACATTCGTAGGTCTGCGCCTCAAAGCCTCTAAGAACGTCGATTACAACGATTGCGATGTCGGCTACGCTGCCTCCTCTTCTGCGAAGATTCGTGAAAACTTCATGCCCAGGCGTATCAATGATTAGCAAACCTGGGATCTCAACTTCAGCCTTGACCATTGAAAGAGTTGGTCCGACTAACTGTTTGATCGTGTCAACTGGAAAGAAGCTTGCGCCGATGTGTTGTGTGATGCCTCCTGCTTCACGCGCCTGAACGCTTGTCTTCCGAATCTTATCCAAGAGCGAAGTCTTTCCTGAATCTACGTGGCCTAGGACACAAACGATGGGTTGACGGACGGGCATGTTGCAGAATCTCCTTTGATGGGGCAGATAAATTGGGTTTACTCAATCACACGTTTCACAGTTAATAAGTTATCACCCTAATAAGTTCAGCTTGAACTCGCAACATTTTTTAGACTGCTTAAAATAGGGTGTTGGTAGGTGAAATTGACAGTGTCTTTCTGCACGAAATGTGGGGCAAAACTGAAAGAAAATGACGTGTTCTGCTATGCGTGCGGTGCACCAGTTTCCAAAGTGGTTAGAGAGGAGTTTTCGGTATCTGCCGAGAATCTTGTCGAAAGAGTCAAAGAACTGCTTCATGAAGGGAACGTAACTAGAATAATCGTCAAGAGTGACAGTGGAAAGGTATTGCTGGAAATACCTGCCACTATCGGTGTTATCGGCGCTGTTATCGCTCCTTGGCTTGCAGCATTGGGCGTGATTGCCGCTTTAGCAACGAAATGTAGAATAGTGGTTGAAAGAAGGGAATGAGCTTATTCTGTCTTTGCGGTCATCAAAACTATTCCTGCAACTATGAGCACGATGCTTAGAAGCCCGAAGAGTCCCGTGAAGTTCTCCAATGCTTGCATGCTTGTAAAAGTGTAGTATGCTGCTAGGCCACCGACAACGAGAATTAGCAAGCCGAGGAATTTCTCGGCTGTGTTCAATCCAAAACTGCCCTCTTCACTCATCATTATTCCTTCTATACATGCGCTTTCTACTTAACATGTAAAACGGTTATTTTAAATTTCCCGTTTCCTATTTGGTTTCTTCGAGCTTAGCTGGCAAGTACTCATCCACTATGTATGTTAGACCATACCTGCTGAAAGCCTCTTGCTCCGCCTTTCGCCGAATCTTCATGAATGTTTTGATTTCTCTTTGCCATAATTTGCCTGCGTAGCGTGGATCGCGCTCAAGTTCATTCAGTCGTTTGATGTCTACGTCATCAAGCGGGTCTGTTGGTAGCTTGTACTTTACTATGTCTGTTGCCCACACTCCCCTCCACTTTGCATCTGGAGTGGTAAGATTTGTGAGGTGTGCAGCGTTTGCTGAACCTGAGATTATGACCATGGCTATGTGCATACCCCAAGGATCGCCATCGGTAAATATGTATACTGGAAGGTCCAGTTCGTTGCTGAGTCTCCGAATGAAATGTCTTGTTGCCCTCGGCGCTTGTCCTGCAGTCATGACAAGCAACGCATTAAACTTTTTGTGTACATTTTCCTCTATGAATCTGGTAAACAGGCCGCCTTTCTCTATTGCTATTACTTTGTCTGCTGTTGTTCTGACAAACTCAGACGTGTTCAAAGCTGGACCTATGAGAATTCCATCAGGATGAGAGTCCAAGCTTAGCTTCTTTCCCTCATAGTTTGGAACAGTGTATTCTATAGTCAGATCGCCGAATACAGCAGATCTTTCTTCCGGAAAGATGTTGAAGTCTTCTCTTGATGAACCTAGCACGGTTTCCAAGTCTGTTACTATGTTGTTTGATTCTTGTTGATCCTCAAAGGTCATTTCATATGCTTGCGCGGAGTAGTAAACGTCTCTCAGAGTTGACGTCTTTCTCTTTGTCACAAGTTCATGGGCAAAGCGTGCGGCCCATACAAGTTGAGTGAAAGGGCGGACTTGGTCAATGTTCTTCGGGCTTCTCTGAACGGTCTTGTCTCCCAGAGCATATTGTCTCAGTTTGTCGTCGTAGTGGATGTTTTCGATGGATCTGCTTGGCATACGGATTTTCGGAAACTGTCCGCTAACCATTTGATCGTAAAGAGAGCACCCGAACTGCGTCAGGCTTGGGCCAACATTCTCCTTATTTTTTTCAACTGGGGTCTTCCTCGCGTCGGTCATTGGAGTAACCTTCTGGCGATTGCAGAGCGATATACAAGTTTTTTGTTGAACATTTCGTCTTTCAACTCAATTACAACGTATTTCTTTTCAAGGTAGTTGATTCTATCTCCCTTTCCAACATTCTCCAAGACATACGTCCGTATGTAATCTGCTAGAGTGTAGCCAGACTCGACTTTGACTTCTGAAGCGCCTGCGCCTTGAACAATTCCTTTGATTTCAACTTCCTTTTCATGTCTGTCAACTGACTGCCATGTCAGCAAATCACCGTATCTTTCGAAGACATCCGCAAACATACTCGTTAGAGATGGTGGCTCCTTCTTCTGAGCTAACTCGGTTGAGAATTGTGCAATTTTGGGCAAGTATTTGGCAAAAACCGTGAGTCTTTTTTTCCCTCTTTCGATATTCTGCCTCTTCGCAACGAAATGCTGAAGTTGTCTCGCGGTTTCTCTTAGGCCGTTTGCGATTTCTCTTCTGACTTCCGGCCTGTCAGCGATGAACTCTTTTCCAACGGTCTTGTAGGGCACCTTCGTGCTGCAGATATGCACAAGAATCGCGATCGGCATGTCCGGCGTGACCCTGTACCGGCGCCAGTTCATGGTTGTTATGACCCTCATTGAAATGTCGCTTGCCTCATCATATAGCAGGGGGATTCTGTTAGCAAAACGGTAGAGTATGAAAGTTCCTCTTTTCGGGACCTCTCCGCCATACGCGATGCCGGTTTCAATGATGAAGGGATGACCAGCATAGGTTGCAGGTCTGCGCTGATGGACAACCGCGAATTCGGGTTTCAACTCTTTCTGTATGCCTGCCTTTAGGAGTTCTTCGCCTAGGGGTGAGAGACAGCTTGCGTCTGGCGGCAGGAAATCCTTGTACCTCTTGAGCATGTGCATTAGTCTGACGATTTCTTCATGGGAGAGTTTCTTCGGGTTCTTTGATGGACTTAGGCTGCTGAATTCCAGGAATTTCTGCGCGGTGATTTCGCCGACTCTGTGGAAGTGGTTCTTCAGAAACTCCTGCATGGTTTTGTAGGGCGTCACCTGTATGAGCCGTTGGAGAAGCTCTACATCCACTCCATAAGGATGTGGCTTGGTTTCTTGCGGTGGCACAGGCATGTCTTTCGTGACTCTGGTAAACTTGTAAAGTCTTCCTTTAGGGTCGACGAGGGTCAGGTTCGCGTACGGGTTCACCATGGCGGTCTGCTTGAAATAATCCAAGATCTTTGGCATGGCGCGCAGGTAATCGCCTTCTAGAGTGAACTCGACAACGGTTCCTCGCCACTGTTCCTTGTTTATGAGCACTTTTCTATCCATTATTAGTGGACGGTTTTTCTGAATGTCTATCATGAGCTTGTACTCGTAGATCTTGGTGATGCCAGTGCTTGAGGTTACAGTGGCCGGCTGATGCGTAGTGATTTGGCCGTAAAGGATTGCCATTTTTCCGCCGAGGCCAAAGGTTCCTCTTTGCTGTTTCAACTTGTATTTTGAGCCGAAAAGCACTTGCCCGAAAGCTGATGGTATGTGTCTTGGCTGGATTCCTATGCCGTTGTCTTCAACTCTTAGCTTGTAGATCTGGGTTTCCGGGCTGGCTTCTCCTTCGTATGAAAGCCTAACGTAGATTTCAGGTGGGATCCTAAGGCTTTCCGCAGCGTCCAGAGAGTTTTCTACTAGTTCTCTTATGGCTGCGAAGACGGCTCGGGACGGGTTCGTGAAGCCTGCTATGTCTCGGTTCCTGTAGAAAAAATCGGCTGCACTGATCTCCTCAAACGTGGTCTGAGCCAACTCAGCTTCTCCTAAGCATTTTCCAACATGAATTGGTCTTACGATATGTTCTGCTCATTCTTTAACTTAACTACACATCTCAAGAGCAAACGATTATTCCACGTTGCCATAAACGTGCTACAAACATGCTATGGCGCAAAACACGGCAAGACACCTGCAATTTTCCAAGATGGTGTCTCATTTATGACCCTATTCTTTGCTACTGACTTTTCGCAGTGTACGTGTATAGTAGTATTCCCCTATCTGTTTCTGAAACTTGTCCAGTTTCGAGTCTTCCTTGTTGACTCTAGGCCTTTTTGTCATGGAATCTCTTCGGAACGTCACTTCCATCTCTTTCAGAAACATGTTCATGCCCTTTCTGAGGCTCGTAGGAGCGTATGTAACACCCTTCACGCCTGGTTCTCCTGAGAAAACCATCAAATGATCTGCTATGAAGTCTTGAGTGACCACGTCATGTTCCACTACAAAAGCCGTTGCATGGTGATTTTCAACTACTCTCCGAATAGTCTTAGCCATATTCAGCCTTTCTTCCACGTCCAAATAGGCGCTTGGCTCGTCAAGCAGGAAAAGTTCAGCTTCGCGAGATAAGCATGCAGCAATCGCTATTTTCTGAAGTTCGCCACCACTGAGCTCATTCACATCCCTGTCCAGAAGCGCGTTTATTCTCAAGGGTTGAAGGATTTCTGTATTGTACCAACTTGAAGAGAAATTGTCTTTAGCTATGCTCATGAGGAGCATCTGAACAGTGCCCTCGTATTCCGCCGAAATGTATTGTGGCTTGTAACTCACTTTCAGTTTGTCAAGCTTCTTTCCATCATCAGCCGCCTCAAGTCCGGCCAGTATTTTCACGAATGTTGTCTTACCTGTGCCGTTTGCACCCAAGATTCCGATGATTTCTCCTCTTTTGATCTCGCCTGCATGCGCAACGAGTTTGAACCCTTTGAAAGTTTTCTGCAGTTGTTCCCATTCTAGGAGTATTTCACCGCTGGCAATGCTTGTTGCAGGTGGTTTTTCATGGAAAAGTATTGCCTCCTTTCTGAACCGGATGTTTTCGTCTGGAATGTATCCTTGCAAGTAGATGTTTATGCCTGTTCTCACGCCGTGAACGTTTGAGACGACACCGTAGACCCCGGGTTCCCCATAGAAAACGCATATTTGATCAGACAAGTAATCTATTATGGCGAGGTCGTGTTCAGCCACGATTATTATTTTTTGTTCGTCTTTCAGTTTTCTTATGGTTTTGGCGACCTGAAGCCTTTGCTTCACATCCAAATAGCTTGAAGGTTCGTCAAACAAGTAGACATCGGCGTCGCGAGATATTGCGGCTGCTACGGCCACACGTTGGAGTTCGCCTCCGCTTAGGACTTCGAGTGGTCTTTCCCAGATCTGTTTGAGGTCAAGCTGCTCTGCGATGTCTTCCAACTTTCTTCTTTCATCTACTTTTTCAAGAAGGTCCCCAACATTCCCAGAGACCGCTTTTGGAATCTTGTCAACATATTGCGGTTTATGCGAGATTCTAAGCTTGTCTTCGCTCAGTTTCCGGAAATATTCTTGCAGTGTTGATCCTCTGAAGTGCTGGATTATCTCGTTCCAACTGGGCGGTTTCTCAAAGTTTCCAAGGTTCAGTTTGAAGTCTCCCGAAAGTATTTTGAGTGTTGTTGTTTTGCCTATGCCATTTTGCCCCAGTAATCCTAAAACCGTGCTTGGAGATGGTGTGGGCAGTCTGAAGAGTTTGAAGGTGTTAGGTCCAAAACGGTGACTGCAATCCTTGTCTAGTTCGTTTGGAAGGTTGATAATCGAAATGGCTTTGAACGGGCATTTCTTGACACATATTCCGCATCCAGTGCATAATGATTCAACGATAACTGCTTTCCCGTTCTCAAATCGTATGGCTTCTATGCGGCTTCGTACTATTGGACAGAAATGATGGCATAGCGTGTTACAATGCTTTGGCTTGCATCGATCAGCATCTAACACTGCTATTCTTGTCATTGCCAGCCCGTGATAAGAATGGTCACAACATGTAGGTTATAAATATGAACCTTGGTAAAAGAAAAACGCAAAAAGGTGCTTAAAGCACCGGACTGTTACTCTTCCTCGTCTTCCCAATCTTCTTCGTCCCAGTCTTCTTCTTCCCAATCCTCTTCCTCTTCATCTAACACTTTCTTGCACCTCCTCACATTTTTGAGGCTACTGAAGTCATCTAGCAACGTTTTAACGTTGTCGTTCGTCAATTGTCGAGAAAGAAAAGCCAGCAAATGATGAACAAAGAAGGGGTAGGAATTTTATTTCACAATTTTCGCCGTGAGAGAGGTCGCTGGTTCCTTCATTTCAGGCGTCAAGTACGCCCAACACATATTCGGAGAATTATGGGCAGCACCTATTTTTCCATGAGCGTCAACAGATATTAGACCCATAGAATTGTAGGTTGCGGGCATTCGCTTGTTAACCAGCTTTATCGCTTGCTCGGCAGCTTCTTGTGCCGCTTTCCCATTTTCCATGTAACTGCAGACAGTCTTGGCCAAGACAAGCCGTATCGCTATTTCGCCGATGCCTGTGGCAGAACATGCTCCGCTCAGATTGTCAGCATATGTGCCGCATCCAATCAATGGTGAGTCTCCAATCCTGCCTGGAAGTTTTAGAGGGAAGCCGCCTGTAGAAGTGGCTGCCGCAACGTTTCCATTCGTGTCAAGGGCAACGGCGCCAACTGTTTCAAGATTGAAGAGTTCGGGGTGGCTTTTCACTAGAGTGGCCAACTTAGGCAGCTCAAATTTGCCTTCAAACAAAGCCTTTCTTTGCTGTTCATAGTATCTTAGTCTGAGTTCTGACACAGGGTTTCTTCTCTCAAGCTTGTAGGCGTTGGCTAGTCTTTCGGCTCCTTCACCCACCACGAAAACATGATCCGTTTTTTCCATAACAATCTTGGCCAAACGAATGGGATTCTTAATGTCACGAAGAAGTCCCGTGGCTCCAGCCTCTAGTGTTCTCCCGTTCATTATCGAGGCTTCCATTTCCACGTTCTTCTCAATGTTTAAGCTTGAACCGTAACCAGCGTTGAAAACGCCGTCGTCTTCCATGGTTGCCACAGCTTCCATGACGCTGTCCACGGCGCTTCCGCCGCTCTTCAGAATGTCGAAGCCGTTCTTCGTGGCTTTCGTGACGCCTTCCAAGCCGGGCTGACTGCGTTCAGACTGCCAAGTTCCAGCGCCGCCTTGAACGACTATCACGGTTTTCTGTGGTTTAGTCAATAGTGTTTTCTCCTTCTTGCTTGCTAGAATAGTCTCCAACTGTTTAACGCCGATTTAAGTCTGGTGTTCAGAAACGAAATCAAAATAGATAAATGCCCGATTGCCGGCGTTAATCCTGGGATGATGTGAGGCGACGGCTAAGAGCTAGAAGCTGTGACAAAGCCACTAACCTGCACTGACCCGAAGAAACTGTTTTGGAAACATTATAATCCACCCCTTACGAATAGCATTGTCATTGGTGCTAGCTTCACGGTGCAAGAATGTTAAGAGATTTCAATCTTCTGGCTACAACGTATCGCGGATTTGAAAAGAAAGCTTGCTTTGAACTAGAGTATTTGCTCGAGAAGCTCGGAGACGCCGACGCGGGTATCAACAGAAGCGGTATTGCAGGTCTTGCGGTTGCAAAAACCGTTCTTGATCCATTCGAGGTCTTGAAGGAGCTGCGCGAAACCTTACGTGATCACCCCTATGAATTCAGGTACATTCTGCGATTGATTCCAATTGAAAAAGTCGTGCGCACAGACCTAAATGATATTACAAATGCTACAAAAGAACTCGGTCTGAGGATAAGTGAAAACGAGACGTTTCGCATCACCGTTGAGAAACGCTTCACAGCAATGTCTAAGCTGGAAATCATTGAAGCAGTTGCGGCGAGCATTAAGAGAAAAGTTGACTTGGACAAACCTGACAAGGTTCTTTTGATCGAGGTTGTTGGAGGATTAACTGGCTTATCCCTAATGGGTTCTGATGGTATCTTGTCTGTTTTGAAGGAAAAGATGATCTAGTCAGCGATTCGTGGAAAGCAAGGCCATGTGTTCGATGACTAGATTGACCAGTGTTTCATTGACTCCACATTTCCTCTTAGCGGACTCTAGCTCTTCCCCAGTGATTCCGAAAATCTCCTGGATTTTCGCTGCTCTTTCGCCTGTAAGTTCTAGAACTTCATCATCTGGTTGAGCGTTGATTTGTCTAGAAATTCTTGACAGCACTGACTTGACCGTTTCTGCTTTTTCGCCGACCACTGTTATGGCTATCTCCGTCATGTGCGACTTTACTCCGAGGGTCTCTGTGGCTTTTCGAATTTGGTTTTTGGCCGAAGCGTACAACATGATCTCCACAGCCAGCTTCTTTGAGATGGACTCTTTATTTCTGAATGCTGTCAACGCATTTAGAACCGCAAAGTACAGGTGTTGCCAAGTAGCGACCAGCTGAGCGTCGAAGACCTGAACATCAGTATCAGCTGATTTTTGGCTGTTGATAGCTTCCAGAAATTCGTCGAGATTCCCGATTTCAACGTTTCTGAAACCTGTTATTAGGACGTATTTCCTGAATTCCTCGATGTATTTCAGCAACTCTCTTCCTCAAAGATTTCTCTTAGGAATCTCTCAATGAGTTCGGTTCTTATTCCTGCTTTGACAAGTTTCGATTTTTCCTTATCAATAGTTTGACCTTTTTCTTCGCATTTCTTGCTGATTTTCCGTATGGTCTCTTTTATCTCCCACGGGAAAACTATCCAGCGGCTTGTCTCCTTCTCGTAATAGTCTGGCTTCACGATGCTCCAAGGCTTATAGTACACTGTAGCTATCTTAGTTTCTGCGGCACCCTGCTTTTTGACGTGTTCTTTGACAACTTCTAGGCTTTTGCCTGTGTCAGTAACCTCATCGACGATTAGCACTTTCTTGGAGGCAACAGGCACGGACACAGGTTGGGTCAACACGGGTTCGCTTTTTGTCTCCGCGACTCCAACGTAGAACTCGGCTCTCACGTTGGCAAGATTAGGATTATCTAGCAGGTCTGAGAGCACTCTTGCGGGTAACCATCCACCCCGGGAAACGCCCACGATGACGTCTGGCGCGAATTTACCCAGTCGTATTCTCTCAGCCATGTTGAGAAGCATGCTGTATATTTCGTCCCACGTTGGAATCTCAAACTCGGGTTCCGAGTCCACAGCTCTGCCTCACGTAAGAGATTTTGCTGCCGCTTTATAAGATTAGAAGTGAATCGCGAGTCTCCATGTTCAACGGTTTTGAGCTTTTTGTTCACGGTGACACCTGACGATTCAGGTCGAATAGAGCCAATCATGTGGCTGCATGAGTCGATAGCCACCAAATGCCTGCCTAATCGCCGTGTCAGTTTGCACTCTTTCTTTCTGTGAATCTAGCTGACAATCTTAATTACCTTGTGACACTGCTAACTCTAGAGTGGTGCACCCTTGAAGGCTCTAGTCAGCATTACGTGCTACGATTTGAGGGTCAATGACCTGACTGAAGACCGTATACCGGAGACTTTAGCGCACGGCGTCATGAGGGAAGGTGGTGCTTTTGAGTAGAGCCGCAAGAAATAGGGCGAGAGAGAAAGCTGATCTGCTTATCGTAAACGCTAATGAACTGGTTACGCTTGCTGGTGACTCTCAAAAGCCCAGAGTTGGCAAACAAATGCGGGAGCTTGGAATCATACGTGATGGCTGCTTGGCTGTTAGGGATGGGCGTGTTGCTGCTGTTGGAAAGACTTCTGAGATTGCCAAGCTTTTCAGGGCTGAAGCCATAATAAGCGCTAATGGAAAGACTGTTTTGCCTGGTTTTGTGGATTCTCATACGCATCTGATTTTTGCTGGTTCGCGTGAAGATGAGTTTCAGATGCGTGTCGAGGGTGCCTCCTTCTTGGAGATTCTGGGGGCCGGTGGGGGTATACTGAAGACTGTTCGGGATACGCGCAAAGCCAGTATTGATAGACTCGTGGATCTGGGCATCAAGACGCTTGATGTAATGCTGGCGCATGGAACGACTACTGTTGAAGCTAAGAGTGGCTATGGTTTGACGACTAAGGATGAATTGAAAATTTTGGAGGCTACGCGGCGCGTGAATCAGTTGCACACTGTTGATGTTGTTTCCACTTTCTTGGGTGCGCTGGCTGTTCCTCTTGAATATAAGGGGAACTTGCGAGGCTACGTTGATCTTGTAGCTGAGGAAATGCTTCCGAAGGTGGCGGCTTCGGTGCTTGCTGAATTTTGTGATGTTCTGTGCGAGAAAGGCGCTTTTGGGCTTGAGCAGTCTAGGCGGGTCTTGACGGCTGCCAAAAATCATGGTTTAAGGGTTAAGGTTCATGCTGATGAAATGAGCTGGTCTGGAGGCGCCGAGCTTGCGGCTGATGTGGGAGCAATTTCAGCCGAGCATCTGCTTTTTTCCTCTGTTGACGGGGTCAAAGCAATGGCCTCGAAGGGCGTGGTTGCAGTTTTGCTTCCGGCTGCCGCCTTAAGTCTGATGTTGGGACGGTTTGCTGATGCTCGCTTGATGATTGACTGCGGCGTGCCAGTGGCATTGGGCACCGATTTTAACCCGAGCTGCTTGGTTGAAAGCATGCAATTGATTGTTGCGTTTGCGTGTCACTTCATGCGGTTGACGCCGGCTGAAGCCATAACGGCAGCGACCATAAACAGTGCTCATGCAGTCGGCAGAGCGGGCGATGTCGGGAGTTTGGAGGTTGGCAAGAGAGCAGATGTTGTCGTCTTGGATGCGCCTAATCACAAGTTCCTCGGCTACCATTTCGGGGTGAACTTGGTCGAGAAAGTGGTTAAGAACGGAAGAGTCGTTGTTGATAAGGAAGCAAACCCAAGCGAGATCGTTCACCTTGAAGAATGAAAGCAAATAGCGTAGATGCGCCCAAATGGAAGAGATAGAAGCCTATTACCCTGAAAAATCCAAGAAATATGAAGACAGGCGAGAGCTCTAAGATTCATATTTGAATTTTTTTGGATTCAATCTAATATTCTTCCACAAGTCATAAGGACTGTAGCAGGAGATATAATGTATGATGCAAAATGAGTAGGAAGCTTTTGCTGTTAATGCTCTTGGCACTTCTAATAGGCACATTGAACTTGGCATCGAGAGTTGAGAAGGCAAAAGCAAGCGGAACCATCTACATACGGGCCGATGGAAGCATAGACCCGCCAGATGCACCTATCTCAACCGCTGACAACGTCACTTACACTTTTGTTGGCAACATTAGTGATTCCATTGTTGTTGAGAGAGATAACATTGTGGTTGACGGAGCAGGCTACATAGTTGAGGGCACAGGAAGCGGAAATGGAACGACACTTTCAGGAAGAACCAACATAACGATACGGAACACGACAATCAAAACATTCTACACCGGCATCTACCTGTTTTCTTCAAACAATAACAGCGTGCTGGGAAACAACATAACAGCAAACAACGTTGGCGTCTGGCTCAAGTCTTCAAACTATAACAGCTTAAGCGGAAACAACATAACAAACAACAACTATAGAGGCATCGGGCTCGGCTATTCTTCAAACTATAACAGCATTTCTGATAACAACGCAACAGCAAACAACCAAGATGGCATTGGGCTTTACTCTTCTTCTAACAACAGCATTTCTGGAAACAGCATAACAGCAAACAACTATGATGGCATCTATCTTTATTCTTCTTCAGGCAACAGCGTTTCTGGAAACAACATAACAAACAATGGGATTGGCGTCTTCCTCGGATATTCTTCAAACTATAGCGGCATTTCTGGAAACAACATAACAAACAACGTGGCTGGCATCGATCTCGACTATTCTTCAAACTATAACAGCATTTCTGATAACAACATAACAGCAAACCATTCTGGCATCCTGCTTTACTCTTCTTCTAACAACAGCATTTCTGGAAACAACGTAACAGCAAACAACCATTATGGCATCTGGCTCGACAATTCTTCAATCAACCTAATCTACCATAACAGCTTCATAGACAACACCAAACACGCGCATTCTTATGGCTCAGTTAACGTTTGGGATGTTGGGTATCCAAGTGGTGGCAACTATTGGAGCAACTACACGGGAGTAGATGAGAAAAGCGGTTCCAGTCAGGATGAATCTGGAAGCGACGGTATAGGTGATACACCATACATCATTGATGCAAACAACGCTGACAGATATCCTTTGATGGGCATGTTCTACGGTTTCAACGTTTCAACGGTTTGGATTGAACCTGACTATGATGCTGTTGAGTTGATTTCTAATTCCTCGGTTTCAGCTTTCGATGTGGGCTTCTGGATTGAGCATCCAGAGGATCCGAACACAAGGATCATCAAGTTCAATGTAGCAGGGGAAACTGGCACTGTCGGTTTCTGCCGAGTCTGCATCCCAACATCACTGTTAAACACTACTTACACGGTGCTCCTCAACGGCACGGAAATCCCATGCACTCTGCTTCCATGTTCCAACAGCACACACAGCTACCTATACTTCAACTACACTCACTCAACCGAAGAAGTCATAATCACACCAGAGTTTCCATCATTCCTTATTCTGCCACTGTTCATGATTGTGACATTGCTTGTAGCTATAGCCCATGGAAGAAAACATACGAAGAACCAAAGAGAAAACAGCTAGACAAATCTCATAAACCAGTTCTACCAATAGCCTTACCAAGAAAAAGAGGAATCCCGAATAAGATTAGGGAGTTCGGGAGATGTCTCCACTTGTTCTCTCCTCAGATTGCAGAAGCCTTTTTCGATTAGTGATCCTGATTACTTGCCAACGCTCTTTATTGGGAGTCAGGGAGATGTGGGTAAAGAATTAAAGTGTGCTTTGTACTCTTCTGAGTCGTGGTGAATCAGTGAATACGTTCAAGATCAAGCGGCCCGTCAAGTGTCTAACCGGTCCAGAGCTGCATTGCAGAAACTGGCAGATCGAAGGCGTTTTGCGGATGCTCTGTCACGTTTTAGACCCTGAAGTAGCAAAGGATCCTGAACACTTGATAATCTATGGCGGCACAGGCAAGGCCGCGCGGAACTGGGAATGCTTCGACAAAATCGTTGAGACACTTGTGAACTTGGAACCTGATGAAACCATGCTCATCCAGAGCGGCAAGCCCGTGGCTGTCTTCAAGACGCACGAGTGGGCTCCGAGAGTTTTGATTGCCAACGCGTTGCTTGTTCCAAAATGGGCTAATTGGGATTACTTCCTTGAGCTTGAACAGAAGGGTCTGATCATGTATGGTCAGATGACGGCTGGTTCTTGGGCTTACATAGGCACTCAGGGCATACTGCAAGGGACTTACGAGACTTTGGCAGCGGTTGCCAAGGAGCATTTCGGTGGAAGCCTGCGCGGTAGACTTGTCTTGACGGCTGGTTTGGGCGAGATGGGAGGTGCTCAGCCGCTGGCGACTACGATGAACGAGGGTGTGGCTCTGGTCGTGGAAGTCAACAAGTGGGCGATTGAACGTAGACTCAAGTATGGTTATCTGGACACATGGACAGACAGTCTGGGCGAAGCAATCAGGTTAGCGATGGAGGCCAAGCAAAAAGGAATAGCACGAAGTGTTGGCCTTTTGGGCAATGCCGCTGAAGTGTTTCCTGAACTCCTGAAACGCGGCATAATTCCTGATGTCGTGACCGATCAAACGAGCGCACATGATCCATTATACGGGTATTATCCAGTTGGTTTCAGCAAGGAAGAGGCAGACAAGCTTAGGCAACGCGATCCTAAGGAATACGTGCGTCACTCGATGGAAAGCATGCACACTCAAGTCGAAGCAATGGTCAACATGATGCACAAAGGAGCCGTCACTTTTGACTATGGAAACAACCTGCGCCAACAAGCCTACGACGCAGGCTTCAAAGACGCGTTTGCTTATCCGGGTTTCGTGCAGCGTTATGTTCGACCCTTGTTCTGTGAGGGTAAAGGCCCATTCCGCTGGGCTTCACTAGTGGGGAGCAAAGAAGACATTTTCAAGCTTGATGAAGTGGTGCTGAAAGAGTTCTCCTACAACACTGAGTTGTGCAGGTGGATACGCAAGGCCAAGGAGCACGTGAAGTTTCAAGGACTGCCATCAAGGGTTTGCTGGCTTGGATTCGGCGAAAGAGCAAGGTTCGGCAAGATCATCAACGACATGGTTGGCAGCGGCGAACTCAGCGGCCCTGTCTGGATTGGACGCGACCACTTGGACGGTGGAAGCGTCGCTTCGCCAAACCGAGAGACCGAAGGCATGAAAGACGGAAGCGACGCAATTGCCGACTGGCCAATACTCAATGCTTTGTTGAACGCGGTTGGTGGCGCCACGTGGGTTAGCGTGCATCATGGTGGAGGAGTCGGAATAGGCTACAGCATACACGCGGGAATGTGCTTGGTTGCCGATGGAACAAAAGACGCGGAAAAACGAATAACAACCGTGCTGACCACAGACCCAGGAACAGCTGTAGTAAGACACGCAGACGCGGGATACGAGAAAGCACAGAAAATAGCGAAAGAAAAAAACATCAAAATGCCGATGCTCAAATAATCTGTGACAGTTGCTCCGTTAACCAACACTACTCTCTGTCTTAGCGCGTATCTGGAAAAACAAAGACCAAAGCCTTCAGTCTCTAGCTTAATCACTCAGACTTCCCTTTCTTAACCGACTTCTGTATGGCTATCGCGACAACAGCCGCTATTGACACGAACGCAAACCAAAACAGGCAATCAATGGCCAACTCAAAAAAGTATAAACCCGTCTCACCTGTCGCCGTGTTTAGCATTCGCCAGACGAGCGGAAACCCGAAGTACTTGTTCTCTGGGATGCTGACAAAATCGGGCTTGTTCTCAAAAAGTCCAGAGCCAAGACAGGCAAAAAAGCCAGCTAAGACAATCAAAACCAGAAGCCGCCAACGTGATCTCAGACTCGTTCACCCTGAACCAGATTTCAAAAGATCACCTCATAAGAGTTTCCATGATCCAAGCAGGACTGCTAATACACCAAATCTAGTGCGGGATGGCCTGCGCTTTGGCGATATTGTAGCCTGCTGCTTTGCGAAGTCTGTTTTGGACAGCCAAGCCTAAACCTGCGGTAGGTGTCCCCTCAGCGATTATGACATCAATGTTTTCCGTGTCAAACTCTCTCAGAAGCCTGAAAAGGTTCCTTGCCAAACCTGCCGAATCACCTCTACTGCCCAGAGACTTCACAACGCTCATCCTGTAGTATTTCACAGTCTCATCAGTTCCTAAAACGCCGACTCTCCTGCCCCTTTCCTCATAAAGCCCGGCCAACTCGATCACCTTGTTCACTATAGCCTCTACCGAATCTCCCTCGACAAGAACCATTTCCGCGTTCGGCGCATAATGCTTGTGTTTGACCCCAGGCGAACGCGCTTTTTCCAGAGACAAAGCTTGATCAGCTACAGCTACAGGGTCAAGTTCAACCTTGCCAAGGGCCTTTGCTAAAGCCTCGAACGGTGTACCGCCAGGACGCAGAACCTGTGGAGGGCATACCGTCAGATCCAAGACTGTCGACTCAACTCCGATGCTGGTTGGTCCAGCGTCGAGAACAGCGTCAATGCGCCCGTCCAAATCTTCCAGCACGTGCTCCGCAGATGTGGGGCTGGGTTTTCCGGCAAGATTCGCACTGGGGGCCGAGATTGGACAATTGCTTTCTTTAATTAACGCTAATGCGACATTGTTGTTGGGCATCCTTACTGCAACGGTGTCTAAACCCGCAACTGTCACGTCAGGAACTATAGCAGACCGCTTGAGAATCAACGTTAGTGGGCCCGGCCAGAAAATCTTCATCAGTTTCTTGGCTTCAGATGGAATTTCCTTGACCAGTCGCTGAACGTCCTTCACATCACAGACATGTACTATCGGGGGATTGTCAAGCGGGCGCCTCTTCGCTTTGAACAAGGCCAAAACCGCTTTCGCATTCAGTGCGTCAGCTCCCAAACCATAGACAGTCTCAGTTGGAAAAGCTACGAGACCGCCACTCTTGATTACGCCAGCTGCTGCTCTAATCTTGCCCATGTCTGGTTTCTGTGGGTCGATCTTGAACACTTGTGTCTTCATCTGTTGCTCACAGTGATGAAGCTGAGCTTGCACATTTAAACTTTAGAATTGACAGAAACTAGACGAGAGGGCTATCATACGATGTAGCGGTCTACGATCTTCTTCATACTTTTCGGTGTAGCTTGGCTATTGGCTAGCTGCTTCAGCATTCTGGTCATTTGAGGATGGAATCGAGCAACATCAGTCAAAGACAATAAGCCTACGAGCCGTTTTCCATCAACTACGGGGAGTTTCTTGATTTTCATCTGGAACATTAGTTTCACAGCTTCTTCCAACTCTATTTTGGGAGCAGTGACAATCAGTGGGCTCGTCATGACATCTTTGACCTTAGTCTTTCTGGCATCCCTCGATTCTGCCACAACCCGTTTCAAAACGTCTCTTTCAGTCATTATGCCAACGGTTTTTCCTTCGTTGACAACGATCAGCGATCCTATCTCAAACTTGTTCATGATTTCAGCAGCATTTCTAACCGAATAATCCCCATTTATTGTGACCACTTCGCGAACCATGACGTCCTCAACCCTCAATATCGTGTCACCTTCTGATCGATCTTTCTCCTTCTGACGCGACAACAAGACCACCAACTCACATTCTTACCCTGATCTTATATAAGATAGTGCAACAAGGTCTCGTCTCACACATCCTGCAACCCACGGATAATCGATTCAATTCGCTTACTTACGGGAATCTTTGCACGATCAAACTTCTCCTTAGGCTTCGTAAACGGTTTAGTCGCGTCCAAACCCATCTTGCTAGTCAAACCATTCTCCTGATTCGCGGAAGAGTCCAAAGTGGAACCACGAACGTTCTCGATGACAACGAGGTCTTCACTGGCTTGAAAACGTGTCGCAATAGCCCACTCAACATCAGAACCATCAAACACGTTGATGTCTGGATCCACAACCACCGCATGCTTCAAACTTGGGTGCGCTGCCAAAGCCGCCAATAAGGCATTCTTTCCATCGCCGTCCACCTGCTTTTCAACCGATACAACTGCATGGAGCCACCCGCTGCCACCGACTGAAAGGTTGACTGCACAAACCTTAGGCACCACTTTCGAAACGCTTTCCCAAATCAACACTTCATGCGGCAAACCCATCAAAAGCCTATGCTCAGCGCCAGAAGGCAAAAGACCGTGATAGAGATAGTCTCTGCGACACATAACACCTACAACTTCCAGAACTGGCTGCTTCCGTTGAACATCATAAGTTCCAGTTATATCCACAAAAGGACCCTCAACAACTTCCTCAGTCGACGAAATCTTACCCTCTAAGATCACCTCAGCTTCTGCCGGAGCGCAAGCGTCCACATTTTCGCAGTCGATCAATCGCAAGCCGCCGTCCAATAAGGAGTTTGCAACGCTGAACTCGTTTACGCCAAAAGGAACAGGTGACGATGCAGCCAACAAGACTGCAGGGTGAACACCAATCGAAATCGTAACGTCCAAATTCTTTCCTGTTTCTTTTGCCATATTCCACAGCTTGAAAAGATGCCGCGGCACCAAGCGGATCGCCAGATGCTTATTGTCCAAAACCTGTAAACGATGAATTGAAACGTTCTCAATCTTTCCATCGGGGCTTCTCGCATACACCACTCCAGATGTTACGTATGGTCCAGCGTCTCTCTCAAAATGTGTCAAAATCGGAAGGCTGAACAGGTCAACGTTCTTCATCGCTCTCTCCATGACTGGGCCGTCTGTGGCGACTTCTGGCTTTATTGGCGAACGCCAAGCATCCATTAATTTTCCGTAAAGATTTTTCTCATCAACGCTAAGCGCTGAGCAAATTCTCTTACGCGTTCCGCAAGCGTTGGCAACAACTCTGCCGCCATGGTTCTTCACTTTGTCAAAAGAAAGAATGGGGCCATTGTTGTCAAAACTCTTCATAAAATACGAGATCTCAAACTTGGTTGACAATGGTTCCTTAATATGTAGAACTCCGGCTTTTTCTTCCATTTGTCCAATAAAATCTCTGAAACTCATGTAGCTAGTCCCTCCTTTTCAGCGTGTCCCTCACTGTGTACAACTTTCTCGATGAGCCTCTTGAAAATAGACTGCGCTTGCGTTTCACTGACGGTCTCCAAGTAAATCGACACTAATGCTATCTTCTCCTTTTTGGAGGAGACATACTCAGCGAATATGCGCGCCAAAATCGCGTTCTTGTCCCCTAGAAGGACGGAAGATGTAGGTGGACCCAACAGGTCTCTCGGTCTTGGAACAGCGATGGCTAAGGTTCCAAGCTTGTCTTCGTTTTCACTTAGCAGAACCAAGCATGAATTATCTGTTTCCACGTACACCGCCAAATAATGAGTATCTTGCTCAACTATCTCATCTTTGACAATCTTCGCACGTTCCATTTTCCTGAATCTCCATTGCTTATTAATAGCTTCATTCATTCACTATTTATCACTTTCAAGAGGGCGATTCACTTCGATGGTCAACGATCGAGCGCAACTCATCTTACAAGCACTCAAGAAGGCTTTTCCAAAACAAAAGGGAAACAGACCATTCGGCGATCCGTTTAGAACATTGATTATGACCATAATCTCGCAGAACACGGCTGACATAAATACGCTGAAAGCATTCGAAAACCTTTCGAACAGGTTTGACGTAATGCCCGAAGTACTTGCGAATGCGGAGACAGGCCAAATTGAACAGTGCTTGAAAGTGGCTGGGCTCTACAGAAACAAGGCTAAGGCAATAAAACAGGTTTCAAAAACAATACACAGTCATTACCATGATAGCCTAGAACCAATTTTGTCACAGCCCCTCGAAGAAGCAAGAAAGATTCTTCTACAGCTACGTGGAGTTGGGCCTAAAACGGCTGATGTCGTTCTCTTGTTTGCATCTGGAAAACCCACGATCCCAGTTGACACGCATGTTGACCGTGTTTCAAAACGATTAGGTCTGGTGCCAGCCAATGGCAATTATGAAGCTGTCCGTACATCACTCCAAGCTCTCTACGATCCAAAGGACTACTCCAACGTTCATTTACTACTGATTTTGCATGGTAGAGAATACTGCAAGGCTCGGACTCCGTCGTGCATGTGGTGTCCAGTGAACCAGCTTTGTCCTTCAAGAGTCGCGTGGAATAAGAATGACTGAATTGCGCTCGGAGATTGCGCGGTACTTTCCTTACGCCGAAGTCAGACCTTTTCAAGATGACTTCATGGAAACGGTCTGTGAAGCAGTCGAAGAAGGTCGTTCTGTGCTTATAGAGGGGAGCAACGGATTGGGTAAAACTGTTGCTGCATTGTCAGCATGCCTTCCCAAAGCGATCGATGGAAAACTGAAAGTGTTGTATGTCGCGAGAACCCATCGCCAACACGATCGCGTAATCGAGGAGCTGAAAGCTATTTCAAAAGAAAGTCGCGTTGCAGGAATCTCAATCCGCGCGCGTCATGAAATGTGTCTCAATAACCTCATAACAAGACACCCACTTGACACTAGAGCAGCTATGGAAATCTGTGAGCTACTCAAAGCACAGCATCGATGTCCATACTACGAAAGCATTGAAGATAAAGAAGACGAATGTTTCGAAATTCAACAGCAGATGGCTCTTTCTCCATGTACAGCTTCGGAAGTTCTGAGAATCTGTCGAAGAAGAGGCTTTTGCCCATATGAGCTTGCGAAGGCTTCCATAACTGACATGGACGTCATCGTGATGAGTTATCTCTATGTATTCGATCCAGCGATACGCAATGTTTTTCTTAGAAACTTGGGGGCGCCGCTGACTAAGACTATTCTCATCGTTGATGAGGCGCACAACCTTCCAGAAACCGCTGTAGACATAGCAAGCAGTAGTCTATCCATTTTCACGCTAAAGCAGGCTGAAGCCGAAGCCAAGAGACTGGACCATAAGGACATAGCTCGGTTCGCGAAAACCGTCAAAAGCGAGATCGAGGAAATGACCGAAAAAACCGGAAAGCAGACCGTAGTTCCTCCGGAGTTCTTGACAGAACTTGTCCAAGAAAAAGCTGGCATCGATGAACCCAAGAGATTCTTTGAGCACCTACATGACACTGGCGTTTCAATCAAGCGGAACCTGCTCATCGAAGGAAAATACCCGCGCTCTTTCATCCATGGAACTGGTTATTTCATGCTAAGATGGCTGGAGACCGCTGAAGACCAATCTTTCATAAACATGATAAGCAGATACAACTCGAAACAAGGTTTACCCACGGCCAGACTTGAAATTGTGGCCCTTGATCCTTCCAAGATCACTGTGCCCGTGTTCTCTCAAGTGCGTTCAACGGTTGCCATGTCAGGAACGCTTCAGCCATTGGAAGCGTACATCAGAATAACCAAACTTCCAGAAGATACCGTCCAAAAAGTTGTGCCCTCGCCATTTCCAAAAGAACACGTTTTAGCCCTCATTTCCAGCGGCGTAACCACAGCCATGGAAAAACGAACGCCCGAAATGTACCGAAAAATCATAAGAAGAGTAAGCGAAATCGTCTGCAACACTCCTGCGAATACCGGGATATTTGCGCCCTCATTCGAGGTTCTGGGGGCATTGCTTGCCGAGGGACTGAAGAAAGCCTTGGATAAACCACTCTTCTGTGAATACAGAAGTATGGATTCTAGAGAAAACGAAAAGATGATCGCAGAATTCAAGACATGCTCAGAACATGGAGGCGCTGTGCTATTAGGTGTTCAAGGTGGACGTTCCTCAGAAGGAGTTGACTTTCCGGGTGATGAGATGAATTCGGTGGCAATCGTTGGGCTGCCCTACGCAGAGCCAACTCCAAAAGTGCGAGCTCAAATCAACTATTTCGAAAGGCTTTTTCCGGGATTTGGGCGAGAATATGGTTATGTCCTTCCAGCGATGAAAAAAGCATGCCAAGCTGCGGGGAGGCCCATAAGAACCCTTGAGGATAAAGGCGCGATCGTATTTCTCGATTATCGTTTTGCTTCTGGCTACTGTCAGGGTTTCATTCCATCATGGATACGTGATAATCTCGCGGTTCTTCCAGACGAGGATAGCGCGCTCACTCGCGAACTGCGCGTATTTTTCAAAAAAGCCTGCTGAGTGTCGTATTATCTGATTGGTTTTCTTCTCCGAGCGCTGGAATCTCCTTCATGTTCCTGTCAAGTTTCACTTTTCCTATCGTAGTTATGGCAATGCCTTCGGAAACAGGTGTCAAGATCTTGATGGTTTTTCTGAGGTACTCGATCTCCTGCAAAACTCCTATTCCCAGGAATTTTCTGTCCGAATTAAATAATGCGACCAGTAGCCCTTCTTCGTCCCCCTTTCGAATTAGGTGCACTTTCTTCTTCGCAGCTTCCTCTATTTTCTTCAGGTTTTCAGCATTGACCCAACGTCTCTTACCTATTATAATCGAAATCGCTTCAACACGCTCTACGATGTGCAGTGGCTTCATTCCAAGCAGCTCATAGATCTTTCTGGTCTCCTTGAAGTTCATGTTCGCTCGGCCCAAACCGAAAAGCTCGTTGTCTTCAATCTTCAGCCACCCCTGTGGGAATGACTGAATCTTAGCGTTCCTCAGGTATTTTATGTATCCGAGTTCGCGCAAGCTCTTACGTTTTTCTTTATCTCTTTGATTAATGACTGAAGGCGAACTAACCATGATTGTCTTGAATTCTTTGAGGCCTTCCATAAGCTGTGCGAGTTCGTCTTTCTGCTGAATGCAGAATATGATGTCTGGTTTGATTGCTTCGGCAAGACGGGTTTTGTATTTGAGGGCTCCTTCTCCTTCAATCCATCCATCAGTGTTTGTGATGATAGCATCAGGGTTGCTGTTTAGGGCTTCTTGTTTCAGCGTTGTCAAACCTTCAATTACTTTGTCAACGGCACTCTCTGGCGAAGTGACTCCGATGAAAACGGCGTTTCTTGCCCGCAAGTTGAATGGATCGGTTATCGGTTTCGATGGTAAGGCATAGGCTACAGTGCAGGGGGGTCCTATGTCAGATTGCCCCAGATCGCCGTCAAGCACCGCCACTTTCTTCTTCTGTCCAAGTAACTTGTTTACCAGATAGGTGCAGAAACTCGTCTTTCCAGAATCCATGGTGCCTAGAACCATAATGATAACAGGTTTGGCCTGCAGTTCTGAAACCTTCTCAAATGACGCAGCCCATGAAGCTGGTATTGTGTTTCCGTCAACCTCTTCTGCACTGGCTTTCTCGGCCAATGAAAGGTCAAAAGTAGTTGTCTCTTCCACAGCAAGAGGTAACTGTTTTCCTTCGCGTATCACAACCTTGCTAGGGTTGCTTATCACTGTACCGAACACTTCTGCTTTGCCTGAGACAACAGTGACTGAGGCTGGGCCATTAACGAGCAGAGTTTTTCCTTTTTCAACCGTTCTGTTCATCTTTTTTCCTCCGTTGGAACGTGTGTCCGTTTCTTCCTGCAATCTTTATTGCTGAAGCTATGTCTCTCAATCCTCTTCTATGTTTGCCTTCATCAATAAGGCGGCTCGTTCCTGCTTCGCCCACACTTTCCAATACGACGTTCTGAGGCAACACATCATCCAAAGCATGCAGAATTCGTTCTTTGTATGCGGGAACACCATCGCCGATTTTCACTGAAACAGTCGCTATCGGCGTATTCTTAAGACTCCTTAGAATTTCCATTACTCTCCCCAAAGTCTCTTCCGCACTAAAACAGTTTTCTGTCTTAATCACTTTTCCATCAGCCAGCACTGCCAACCCAAGGACTTCGCCAGGGTCAACGCCAATGACAAGCTTTTCATAACGCTCTTTCCCCTGCACAGTCTGCAATGCACTGTTGATCATTGCCTCAATGTTCACTCCATTTTCGTACACTAAGACTTTTTCATGGTTTATTAGGTGTTTCTCTTCCTCTGTCGTTAATACTACTTTGATCTTTATCGGGACAGGCTCATCAGGCTTCAAACTTAGGAACGGTATGTTTCTTTTTCGCAACTCGCTGACGATTATGTAATATGCTTTTCCTGAAACAGTTGCCACGGCAATGTCTGCTTTCATGACACTTTCCTATACATGCCAGAATAGGCGCCAAACAAATTATTAGTTTAGTAGTTTATATTAGTTGACGTGTATTGCCGTGCTAGATAGAGTTCCGACGGGCTGCAAGACCCTTGATAGAGACTTAAACGGCGGCATTTCCTCTCGAAGTGTTAGCTTGATCTATGGTGAAGCTGAGACAGGGAAAACCACTCTTGCTATGCAGCTTGCCGTGAATTGCGCGTTAAAGGGCAACAAAACCTTGTTTATAGACTGTGATGGAACATTCTCAGCCAAGAGACTGTCTCAAGTTGCAGCACAGAGGTTCGATGAAATCGCTGAGCTCATAATTCTAATGAGGCCCAGCAATTTTGCAGAGCAAGCGACTACTGTGGACAGGTTGCCGGAGTACTTGACGGATCACTTCGGACTTGTTGTCGTCGATACACTAACATCGCTTTACCGTGTCAAAATAGCTGAGTACCCACAGAGAGCATTTGAGCTAAACCGGGAGCTCAATAGGCAACTGGCTTTTTTGGCTCAGATTTCCAAGATGCGCAAGATTGCAGTTTTGGCAGTAAGCCAAGTTAGTGCTTCTTTTAGGGAGGAACAGACAAGCATAGAACCTGTCGCTACTAGAGTCTTGAAATTTTGGGCTGACACAATAATGGACTTGAAACCCACGGAAAAAACCAAAATAGTCAAGTTAGTCTTAGAGAAGGCGCCGAAGCTTCAGCCCACGACGTACTATCTGAGCATAACCGAATCTGGGATACATGGATGTCCAACTCATTGATGGCTGTGAACAGTGAACATGGAAGTAGCAATAATATTGATAGACGCGTTGAAATTCATATTTCCAGCTTACTGCGCAAACGCGGTACCAGTGATCGCTGGAGGAGGTAGACCTATAGATTTTGGAAGAAAATTCCTAGATGGAAAGCCAGTGTTTGGCAAGAACAAAACTTTCCGTGGTTTCTTTTTTGGATTGATGATTGGTTTGATCGCTGGATATGCGGAGACCTTGTTGTTTGGGTATCCTCTTTTTCTAGGTCTGCTCGCGTCATCAGGCGCCTTGTTTGGAGACTTGGCCGGAGCTTTCATAAAAAGAAGACTTGGGTTTGCCCCAGGAGGCATGTTGCCAATTGTGGATCAAGTAGACTTTATCGTGGGCGCAGTTTTGGTTTCGCTTCCAGTTTATGGATACATGCTGTACTGGGAGCTTGTAATAGCGGTGTTGGTCATAACGCCACCAATACATCTTCTCACGAACTTCTTCGCTTACAGACTCGGTTTGAAAAACAATCCGTGGTAGAGGGCTTATCCACCTTTGATCTTGAGCTGTACCGTTGCTTCAAGTAGGATGTACGTAAGGAAGAGCAGTACCACACCTACGAGGAACAGCATGTAGGCCTGTCTTGGCTTGTAAGCGTATTTTGTGCTTTGATACACGGCTACGAGTCCGATGGCGCCGAGTGTGAAAAGCATCATGGCTTCAATGCTGTCGCTAAGGAATTGCATTGAGAGGTCAGGATATAGAAAGATGAACCTCCCACCATAGTATACTGCTGGGTAAGGTTTCATTATTATGTCATATAAGCCACCACCAAAGAGGAAAACAGCAAAGGCCATTGCCAGGATAGAAAGAATCATTGCCGAAGGTCTAATAGTGGATATTCTTCTGTAGAGCTTGTTCATCGTGAAGGGCAATGATGAGATTTCTCTTTTGACTTTATGTGACATTCTGTTTCTCTCCACTTCTGGCTAGGTGCTCGGCCACTTCTTTAGCCCATTCTCCTGTTAATGGATTCTTAGCAATCTCACTTAAATACTCTTTCCAAGAGATTTCGAGGGCTTTTTTCCAGACCTCGTATTTTTCGGTTATGTTTTCGTAAGCTTCATAGTGCGACTTGCAGTACTTGTTTCGAACGGCTTCCCTGTCGCATATTTCGCACTTCAATTTTCTGCGTCGCTCCTTTCTTTGTGAGTGTTGGGGTTGATGCACAGTTTCCAAGTCTTTTCTCTCAGTCTGATCTGAATCATAGGCCATCCACAATTTGGGCAAGATTTGTTCAGTGGTTTCAGGCTGCCTCTTTGAGGAAGCGGAGATGACGTACTGCATGATCCTTTGAAGTAGTTTGTGCATCCTACGAAGCGTTTGCCTGTTTTTCTTGAATATATGACTACAAGTTTCCCTGTTTTGCATGTCGGACATGCCCCAAGTGTTCTTTCTTCCATTCTCGATTTCTCTATGGCTTGGCTAAGTCGTTCGCCTATTGCTTTCTCGTTCTCCCTCAGTTTTTCTAAGACTGGTTTCAGAGTTTCAATAGTGCGCTCAAGGATGATTTCCCTTTTCTCCTGATTCAAGTGGATATTGTCCATTTCTTGTTCAAGCTCTCTCGTGAATCTTATTGAAACAACTGTAGGGCAATGATTTTCCAGAGCGTTAAGAACCTCGAAACCTAAGTCTGTGACTGTGATTCTCTCATTCGAGATGTATTTTCTCTCGTGAAGGGTTTGTATGATGTCTGCTCTAGTCGCCTTAGTTCCGATTTCTGTTCTCTCCATTTTCTTGAGTAAGCTACTTGAATTGTAGCGCGGAGGTGGGTTAGTGAATCTGCTGTCGAGACCTATTCGTCTAATCGGTACATGATCGCCTTCCCTCAATACTGGTAAGGGATCCTCTCGGTTCTTTACGTATGGTTCATAGAAGTGCATCCAGCCTTGTTCCAGAGTCTGAATTCCTGTCAACTGGAAGCGCTCATGGTCAATGATTATATGTGCAGTTATCGTTTGCCTGATTGATGATTCGGCGAAGGCAGCCATGAATCTGCGTACGACAAGATCCCACAGATTCATCTCTGAACTATCCCTGTTTCCAGTTGGGAGCCTTCCAGTTGGATAGATGGCTGGATGTGCAGGGTCTTTTTTGTTTCCTTCATGCGGTTTTAGTTCTGGTCTCGCAAGAAGCTCTAATGCAAGAGTTCGATATTGTGGAACGCTATTCAGGCTTTCTAGTATTTTTTTGTAGCCTATTGATGGTGGAAGCTTTTGGCTACTTGTCCTTGGGTAGGATATCAGGGCATCTAAATATAGACGTTGGGTGATGGTGGAAGTACGTTTTGGCGAGTATTTGAACAAACGGTAGGCTTCACTCTGCAAAGAACTCAGATCAAATGGTGGTGGTGGAGGCTGCTGGAACCGTCGAGTATCGATTCTCTCAACAATGCCCTCTTTTCCTTTGCATGTCTGGATTATGGCGTCTGCCTCTCTTCGGTTTTCGATTCTGTCTTTTTCATACAACGCTTCAAGAGTTCGTCCTTTTACTCCAATCGCAGCTCTTATTTCCCAATATGGAGTCGGGACGAAACTCTTTATGGTTTTTTCTCTAGCCATTATGAATTTTAGCGTTGGTCCCTGCACTCTTCCCGTGCTTATCGTGGTGTATCTTCCGCTTCGTTTTTTTGCTGCCAAGGTAAGGGCTCGTGAGAGGTTGACCCCATAGAGCCAGTCGACCTCATGTCTTGTCCGTCCCGCTTCGATGAAAGCAAAATCCAGATGTGGAAGGAGATTCACGTAGGACTTCTCCAGCTCTTCCTTAGCCAGAGTTGAGTATTTCATGCGCTTTGCATCTTGTTCGCGACCGTTGCAGGCAAATTTGAGTACGTTATAGCCTATGATGCTTCCTTCGATGTCGTAGTCACATGCGTCAATGAAGGCGTCAGCGTCTCTAGCTAGCTCTGTAATGGTGCCAATCCACTTGCGAACATATCCTGAACTTCTTTCAACTGCGTATCTTGGAACCCACGTTAGATCAAAAACTGGATAGCCGCCTCGCTTACCTCCTTCAGCAGCCACCGTGTACAAATGCCCCAACGCTGGAACAACAACTATTTCCTTGTCTCTCTTCACGACATAGAATGGCACTCCGTTTTTCTCTTTTCTGAGAGGTTTTTCTTTTTCGTCGAGAGCCATTGCTATTCTTTGAGCAGCATCTGGTTTCTCAGTTATGATTAACGTGTATTTTCCCATTTCGATGCAAACCGCGAATGCGCCTTTATCACAATATCCTTTGAACTATGTCTACACGAAAAATTAAGATTTCTGCAATTGCAGTTGCTTTGTGGTGCACTGTTCTTTCCACTGACTTTGGTCGTTTTATGTCTTTGATTATGAGATTGCATTCGTTCCGTCCCTGACTTAAATGAAACACGGGTCTCCATCAACGCTTTCTACGTGGAAAAAGAATATCCAATTTGTCTCTGCCTGAGGGTTGACACTTTCGTCTGTGCGGCCGGCTACCATTTGAGCAATCAATAAATATTCCACGGTGTTTACTTCCCTGTTGTTGAAGGTGTGTTGTGTTATGCCCCAGCGTGTTATTTGTCAAGGATGCGGTCATCTTCTGTATGAGGGTCCTGAGCTTAGACCTCCCGATGAAATCATACGTGAGCATGAGGGCAAATGCCCCAAATGTGGCAAGAAGCTTTCTCTAATACCTGTGAACGTGGACGTGAAACCCGCAAGATAAGCAATTATAAGGAGAAAAGGCGTGGTGGAAACTCGGAGAACACAGCTCTATCAGGTATACAAGCAAACGGCTAAATTGACTGATTTCGCTGGTTTTGAAATGCCCCTTTACTATAAGGGCATAATCCCAGAACATCTTGCAGTGAGAAACAGTGTCGGTGTTTTTGACATCAGTCACATGGGAAGGACAATAGTCACCGGCTCAGATTCTGAGCGTTTCCTCAACTACGTCATTACAAATGACGTGTCAAAGCTTCTGCCAAATGCCGCGCAGTATTCGGTTATGTGTACAGAAAAAGGCGGGATAATAGATGACTTCGTAGTGTACAGGATGGAGCCAGAGAAGTTTCTCGTAGTATTCAACGCAGGCAACCGAACGAAAGACTACAACTGGCTGATTAGACACACTGAAGGACTTAACGTGAAGATTGAGGATGTTTCCAACAACGTAGCCATGCTAGCAGTTCAAGGACCGAACGCGACAAGAGTTCTGCAAAAGATTTCTTCAGAGGATTTGAACAGGATTGAACGATTCAAATGTGGACATGCACTTCTGGCGGACACCCAAGTTTTCTTGGCTCGAACAGGCTATACTGGTGAAGATGGGTTTGAGGTTTTCGTTTGGAATGCGCCGTTGTCAAATCCCAGCAGCGCTCTAAATGCTTGGAATGCAGTTTTGGAAGCTGGTAAACCGTTGGGAATAGAACCGTGCGGTCTAGGAGCAAGAGATACGCTGAGACTTGAGGCAGGGCTCTGCCTGTACGGTAATGACATTGATGAAAGCACGATGCCAATGGAAGCAGGGTTGGGTTTTGTGGTGAAGCTGCAAAAAGGCGATTTTGTTGGGAAGGCTTCACTGCAGAAGCAGAAAGATGAGGGAGTGAAACGCAAGCGCGTTGGGGTTGTGCTGGTAGAGCAAGGGATTCCAAGGCCGGATTTTGAGATTTACAGTAATGGAGGTGAAAAGCTAGGAGCATTGACCAGTGGAACATTTTCACCTTTGCTTAAACGTGGCATAGGAATGGGCTACGTTGAGACCTCTCAAGCTCAGGACGGAGTCGTCGTTAATGTGGGAATACGTGATAGGCGAGCAAAAGCGAAGATAGCGAGTTTCCCGCTTTACGATGCGGAAAAATACGGGTACAAAAGAAGGATCGGAGTTTGATTCAAGGAGAAAATTGTATTCTGTTTCTGTTTGGGAGAGTACGTATGCATAACGTATGTCATCGGAATCGCTAGATAACCGTAAGGATAATAAAACACCTTAATAATCTCATTAAGAGAGATGGAACTCGGATGGAGCTTACAGAAGCCTTGTCAAAAGAGAACATTACGGACAGTCTGAAAAAACTGGGGAAGCTGAGGATCAAAGTAAGTCACAGTTCAATATTGACTTTTTCAGCGTTGTTGCTCATCTTGTTTGTTGCTTTTACGATACGTATGTTACCATTACGTTGGGAAATAGAAACAGGCGCAATACACCTTTCCGAGTTTGACCCATATTATCAATTCAGCCTAACACGATACATGGTTCAGCACGGCCTCACTTCACCATTCTGGCCAACTCAATGGGTTGATACTCAACGCTGGGCCCCTGAGGGAATCAACATGGCGATGTCTTACCCTGGACTACCGGCGACAGCGGCTTTCTTCTATGACGTGATTTCAGTCCTTGGCATCAACATTGATCTAATGGCTTTTTGCGCCATTTATCCAGCAATAATGGGTACTCTAGCATGCTTGGTCATCTACTTCCTCGGAAAAGACATCGGCGGCAGATCTGTGGGATTGATTGCGTCTCTGTTTCTAGCCTTGAGTTCCTCTTTCATTCAGCGAACTTCACTGGGCTTCTTTGATGATGAAACATTGGGCATTTTTTCCCTTATTCTTTTTGCTTTTCTCTTCCTAAGAGGGATTGACGACAGCAGACCAGTCGGTTCCAGCATAAAGTACGCTTTGGGTGCAGGTGCCGCGCTGGGATACTTCATTTCTGGGTGGGGCGGTGCCTACTATCCGATAGGCCTCACTGCGCTTTTCGTCTTCGCGCTTATCCTGCTGAAAAGGTATTCTCGCCGTCTTCTATTATCCTATAGTTTGACCTTCGGGTTAGGGCTTTTCATCGCCATAAACATTCCATACCTAACCACAAAATACCTCCTTGGCTCCGCCATCCTTCCAGTCGCAGGAGTATTTCTGTTGCTTCTACTCGATGAGGTTCTCCACGTCTCAAAGTCGACTAAGTCGAAGATCCTGTTTGCCGTGTTCTTTCTAGCTGTTTTGGTAGTGGGTTTTGTCGCGCTTTGGCAACTCGGCTATATGGGCTCCGTTGCAGGGAAGTTTATTTCCGTGTTGGACCCATTCGTGCGGGCAGGTTCACCGCTGATAGACTCCGTGGCTGAGCACAGAATTTCATCTTGGAGTTCCATATATTACGATACTGGAATAGGCATACTCTTCTTCATAGTCGGGCTATATTTTGTGGCAAGAAATCCCACGAATAACAATCTGTTCTTGTTGCTGTACGGGCTCACTTCGCTTTACTTTGCAACTTCAATGGTACGTTTGTTGGTTGTGTTTGCTCCAGCATTCGGTATCTTAGCCGGTGTTGGAATAATTGGGTTGCTGAATCCTTTCCGTACCCTCCTGAGGGAACAGCCTAGAATCCTTCCGAAAAAGAGATTCAGCTTCGAGCATGTTGGGAAAGAGTTTAGTGGGACTGCCGTCTTCTTGATATTCATCGTTCTAATGACCAACTTTGCTTTTTCACCGCAGACGGGTGGAATGCCCAAAGTGATTAAACAATCCTATGCCCCGGTGACGATTACTGCAGGCAGTCTCCCCATTGCACCCAACGCGCCAGTGAATGAATGGCTTGATGCGCTGAAGTATTTGAATGATATGCAAAACTCTTCCATAGTTGTGTGTAGCTGGTGGGACTATGGCTATTGGCTGACGTTTCTGGGTAACGTGACATCGCTTGCAGATAACGCCACAATAAATGGGACTTCGATTGAGAACGTAGGTTTCTCATTCATGGCGAACGAAACCCAATCAGTGAAAATGCTGTCTCGCTACAAAGCAAAATACATCTTGGTCTTCACAACAACTGAGGTTAACCAAGGAAGCTGGATTGGCTACGGCGATGAAGGAAAATGGACGTGGATGGCAAAGATCTCCGGGCAGGCTAAACAAAGGTTCATAAATGAAGGCCTAATTGATGAGCAGTCATCATGGGAAAATGAAACTAGCTTCGGCGAGTACAACTCAACGGCAAACAAGTGGGTTTGGAGCGATACTCCCCAAATACTCCCCATAGGCTCAACAGTGACTGGACAGAACACAACAATTTACAAGTTGATGAGCTACGCGAAACATCTGTGGATAGCGACACAGGGCGAAGGCATGACAGACCCAGACACCTGGATTCAGCCAACGTACTTCAAAGAGGCTTACTTTGCAGGGCTAAGCTTGTCCCGTACCGACGCCAGCAACAAATACGGCGGCATCGTTCCACTCGTTTGCTTGTACGAAATAGACTGGCAGAAGTACTACAGCGATTTCCCGAATCCGTAAGGGAGAGCAACCTTGTTCCCGAAAGTTCCAGATCATCACAAACCAAATAAGCCTATGGTTCCGAATGGTCTGGGCGTTTTCTACGTGCTGCTTAGCACTGTATACCTTTTTCTGATTTACTTCTTTGATGTTATCGAGGTTTCGAATGGGATTTCCCCACCCCTGACATTGGCTGTTTGCATCTTGTTCGGTGGTTTCATGGGGTTACTTGACGACTGGGTTGACCTCAAATGGCGATACAAGGCATTCCTGCCATTGATGGCTGCAATACCCCTTGTCTCGTTAGCTTCTACTCTTCAACTGCGCACTGCCATATCAATCCCTCTCTTTGGAACCATAGATTTCGGTGTTTACTACTATTTCCTCATAATCCCCTTACTAGTGACAATAATTACTAACACTGTAAATCAGCTCGGAGGGCTGAACGGTCTGGAAACAGTTTGCCCAGCAATAATCATGATTGGACTAACGTTGATTTCAGGACATTACGCAATCCTGTTGTATGCCCCGATCGCAGTGTGGTTGTTGCTTGCCTTCTTCAATTTCAGAGGCAAAGTATTCGTCGGCAACACCGGATCTTTCTCAATAGGGATGACGCTGGCCGCCTTTTCGATCATTTCTGACCTCAAATTTGACTTGGTGATTTCGCTTTTGCCATACATTTTTAACTCCGCGTTAATCCTGTTGACGTTTTTCTTTTTCAGAACTAAGGCACACGTTTCTTTTGATGGAAAGAAGTTGTCCTCGGACCACAGAAGAAGCTTAATCACGCTCATCACTTTCCATCGTCCATTGACCGAACGACAGACTGTCTTGATAATCTCGCTCTTGGTGGCTGGTTCTACTTTGTTTGCATTGCTGATTCAGTATTCGACCTAAGACCTTGTTAAGAAGAACTGCAATAGCTTTTAATAGTTCAGTTTTCATGTGGATAAAGCCAATTGGCGGGTGAGTGGGCCTCCACCCGTTCCGCCATAAAAACCCCGGTGTAGGAGGTGAAAGAACGAAAATTGACAGTAGAAATGTAACGCTGACCGCTGTATTCGCAGCCCTGTATGTTGTAATCAACGTGCTCCAAACGAGTTCTATTGGTAATCCGACCATCTACGGACCGATCCAGTTGCGCATCGCTGACTGCCTAATCGCTTTGGCTGCGCTGTTTGGCTGGCCCGTCGTTGGCGGGGTCACTTTTGGGTGTCTCCTCACGAACGCCTACTATTTCCTTGGAGCTCAAGACGTTATTTTTGGACCTGTTGCCAACTTGATTGCAGCAAGTGTGATCTTCTTGTTGCGCAAGCATAGATTCTTCGCCTGTGTTGCTGGGGCGTTGCCTATAGGGCTTGTAGTAGGTGCTTATCTTTCGATATTCTTTCCGTTTCTTACGCCGCCAGAAGTTCTCAATGCTTTGCCGCCAATAGCCGCCATGGTTGTCAGCATAACAATCAGCAGTTTGATTGCGGTAGCAGGGGTTGGTTACTTATTGCTTTCAATAATCGGAAGGTCAAACATAATAGGATCGCTGGAGTCACGTGGATTGAAAGTGGCGACCTAAACCAGGCTGGACCATGCTAAAACCTTGCTTGTGTTTACATGAATCTTTCAAGCTTGGTTAAACCAATTATTTCTTCAAATTCCAATCCCAACGCATCTAAGACTTGGTCGAAAGTGGAGTGGAGATAAGCTATGTACTTGTCCACATCAATTTCGTTCTTTGTTGCCAGTTCAACAGGTTTTACATGCGGTTCCTTAGTGGTCTTAACGAAGCTTATGAGGTCGCCTGCTTTCAGTTCTGTTCCATTCTTCTCAAGCATTCTTGCGGCTTTGACATGTTGAGGCGTTGTTTTCGTATAACGTGCTGTCTCTTCCCCTAAGGTGACGTTGAAAGCAAGGTCGTTCATGCTTTCCCATTCACGTCTCTTAAGTCGCAGGTAGCAGTCACGGACAATTTCAGATATGTCTTTCTTGGCATTTCCAAATTCAGATGGGCTCTTCACTATTGCGAGGCGTTGTTTCATTTGGTCAAAAGCTTTCTTTATGAAAAGTGGAATGTGACGTTTCTTGCCAGTCAGCCCTTTTACGTCGACAGTTCCATCTTCTAAAACTCCCAAGTAGTTCTTTTTTCTTGAACTGAAAACAGCATATCTATAGATCTTATCCACATCCAAACCCATCTTTAACTCATGTTCCGTCCAATGCGTTAACTCCTCAGTTTGCTGCTTCGACGGGTTTTTCAGGAAGAGGCTATCTGTGTCGCCGTAAAGCACTTGAATGCCAAGTTGCTCTGCCTTCTGCAGTATTTGAGTTATGGAGTGTCTTCCAACGGCTGCTGTTGCCTCCGCAACCGGTGGACAGTAAAGATCGAAACTGTCAGCTCCGAATACACCGTAGCTTGCGTTCAGAATCACTTTGAGTGCCCCCTGTGTTACGTTGTACCAGCTTCTTAAGTCGGTGGGTAATGTCTTGTCTTTGGATTTCGGCTTATACCATTCGACCCGAAGATCCCTGAGCGAGCCAATCAGGAGGCTTTCCAGCGCTCTCTTCTTCGTGCAAACCCAGTGTGGTGTGTCAGGAATTAGGTTGTGACGGCATTCTGGATGAGGGCAAAGGATCGACTGGTAGCCTAGATTCCAGACTTTGATTATAGATGGATACAAGCTTGGGAAGTCCATTACTGCAACGTTGAAATGGACTCCTGGAGTCGGTTCGACGACTATGGCGCCCTTGTACTTCTTGCCTTTTATGATTGCCTTCGTGGCCGTCTTGCCTTTTACGGCGATTATGTCTTGAGAGTTCGGTATGAGCATGTTTTTCCTGCGGTGTTCGCGGTGCATGAAGTCTCTTATCCAGCGTGAAACGCCTTGGCGGCTAACGTCTTCCATCGGCATGCTACTGATCCTAGCCAGAACCAGAATGAGCTTCATTGTCAAGTCGTCTTCAAAGCTTGAGAGTCTGAAAGTGATTTCTGCGTCTCTGAAGCAGTATTTAGCAAGTTCTGTGTATGTCAGCTCGCCTAGGCTCTTATTGAACCGCACTTTCTGCAGCCCGATTAGAGCCGTGCCTACGTCATCGAGTGTCACGTCTCTGTAGCGGTTGTTGAAGGCGTAGATCTGGATTGAACGGTTGAAGAAAAACTTGTACAGGTCAATGTGCACGCCGTAGCTCAGAAGGCATACGCGTCTGCCAAGTTCTATTGGGACTTCGCTTCTTCTTATTCCAACGTTTTGTGCCCTATTGAACAGATAGGGCAGATCGAAGTCATCGCCGTTGAAGGTCAAAACGAACGGGTAGGTTCGCAAATAGTCAAAAACGGCTCTTATGAGTTTGTCCTCGCTGTCGAACTTCCTAACGGCTATTTCGGCAGGAAGATGCTCGGACCCTTCTCTGACACCCTCCCGTTCTAGAAGCAGTACTTCTTGCAGGCCGTCTGAACTGTAGAATGAAACGCATACGACCGGATACGTTGCTTCCTCAGGGTTAGGCATTCTTGTCGGGGTCGGCGCGAGAACCTCTATATCCAAGGCGACGCGGCGGAATTTCGGAGCGGGGTACTCCAGCAACCTGGCCCACTCTTCAATGTATTCCAGTTCTTCAGTGGTTGCCTCCTTGAAAGTTCTGACTGTTTCAGCAACTATCTTTTCGGCTTCATCCTCTTTCTTCTGTAGAAGCTGACCATTCCTGACTTCGTAGGGCATGCCTGGCTGGAGATTTCTGTCGTAAATGTAGGATTGATAGTATCTTATTTTTGACTCCCAAACCTTGATGTCTTCCTGAGCGATTGGCGTTTCTGCAACTCTTGGATAGTCCTCCGGTATTATGTCCCTGATGCAACCTGATGGGCGGCCCCCGACGGCCAAGGGGTCGTTCGTGACTATTTTTGTGACTTTCACGTTCCTATTGCACAGAGCGTCGAACTTTTCCACTATTTCAAAGTGGTCAAGACCAGGATGTTCAGTTAGCCTGGTTATCTTCTCAAGTTCATACTGAGAAAGATTCGTAAGGCAGTAGGGCTTATGTCCCGTGTTGTCAAGCCAAAAGTAGATTTGGCCGGAGGCTGGCTCGTAAAGCTTGATCAAGGCTTTTTTGGCTTGGCCATCGTAGGTGGCTGACACAAAATACGAGGGGGGGAGATTTTCAGGGGCCACCAGCGTAGAAGCGCGCTTTCTTTCGTTTTGCTCCGTAGGTTTCAATGTTTGGGCGGGTTGTGCTTGCACGTTGTTTAAACGTTTAGGTTGATCCTTCGAGAACAGCTGGTCCAAACGTTGTTGCGCCATTTAGCCCCTGACCTAGCTAGCCTATTGAACAGCGTTGCCTAAAATCTCTTGCTAGCGGCTGATTCCTCTCTATTGGCTGCGTCTTCAGTGATGGTGTTGGTGAGTTCTTCTATTGTTAGGCAGCCTACGCTGCCGAGTCCATGTTTCCTGAGGGCTATCTTTCCTGTCTCAGCTTCGCGTCTGCCGCATAGGGCTATGTATGGAATCTTGCGAACTTCAGCGTCTCTTATCTTGTGGCTTACGGTTGATGCGCTGGAATCAAGTTCGGACCTCACTCCATGGGTCAGTAGTTTTCTGTTGACCTCTTGGGCATACTGCAGGAAATCGTCGCCGATAGGCAGAACCGCAACTTGCGTTGGAGCCAACCAGACTGGAAGGTTCCCGTTGCAGTGCTCTATGAGGATGGCAAAGAACCGTTCAATGGCTCCAAGCAGGGCTCTGTGAATCATCACAACCCCGTGTTCCTTCCCGTCGGGTCCAACGTAAGCTAAGCCGAAACGTCTGGGAAGGTTGAAGTCAAACTGTATTGTCGTACACTGCCACTCCTTGCCTGCAGCGTCAACTATGTTTAGGTCAATCTTAGGTCCGTAGAATACGGCTTCGCCTTTCATCTCGCGATAAGGTATTTCCTTCTTTTGCAGTGCCTTGGCCAGCGCATCCTGAGCCCTATTCCACTCGTTTTCTGATCCCATGTACTTTTCTGGTTGCTTCGGATTTTTCGTTGAAAGGTAAAACTTGTATTCTTTGAAGCCGAATTTCTGCAGCGTGCCACTGACGAAATCCAAGAGCCGGAGCAGTTCGTCTTCAACTTCATCTGGCGTGCAGAAGATGTGGGCGTCGTCTTGGGTGAATCCTCTGACTCGTAACAGCCCTTGCAGTGTTCCTGACCGTTCGTACCTGTAGACTGTTCCCCACTCGGCGTATCTTATCGGCAGGTCTCTGTAGCTTCTGGGCTTGGACTTGTAGATTTGGACATGAAATGGGCAGTTCATGGGTTTCACCACGTAGTTTTCTCCGTCCTTCTCGAAAAGATACATGTTCTCCTTGTAGTACTCTAGATGCCCTGAAATCTTCCACAGTTCTTCCCGTGCTATATGTGGTGTGCACACCAGAAAGTATCCATTTTTCACATGTTCTTCCTCCCAGAAGTCTCTGATTTTGTTGCGGATCATCGTTCCTTTGGGGTGCCAAAGAACCAAGCCCGATCCAACATCTTCATTGATGGAAAACAAGTCCAATTTTTGCCCCAGAAGCCGATGGTCAGCTGTTATAGTGTTTCTTTTCTTTTTCGTTTTTTCTAGAAGGTCTTTTTTCACAGGGTCTTTAGGAGGTGCTCTATGTTTTAGAATCTCGTTAGAGTTGTGTTTCTAAATACCCCATTGGTAACACCATTCCAATCAATGAAGTATCGGCATATTTATTCTTTCTTCTGGAAAGGGGGCTCTCAAGGAAGTCGGACTGCGCGTTGCCTCTAGTCTTATCTACATCCTACGATTGTTAATGGGATCGTGAGACGAAATTGCTTAAAGAAGCTTGGATGCTTGCCATCGAAACTTTAAGCTGGATGGAGATGCAGAGACTGAGTGAACGTCTGGCTTTGGATAGAACAATCAGACAGTTGGACATACATGATTCTGACGCCGCTCGCTTGGCTCATCTATTGGTTTGTGAAACCATAAGACGAAAGAACTTCATAGATAGGTTCATCAACAACATCCTGAAACCAAAGAAAATCAGCGAATTCAACCTCGGCGTTCAAGCATTTCTGCGACTTTATGTCTATCAAACTCGAATGGCAAGGAATTGGTCTAGAATAGACGCCAAAGAAGCTGAAAACATAGTCAGTACAGCCCGCTCTATTCTCGGTTGGAGAACTCTGCAAGTAGTTGAGCCAATTTTGGGTATTCTGTTGGCACAAGAACCTACAGTGGTGTTCAAGGACGTGAGCGATGAGGAACGAATTGGACTTCGCACTTTTCACCCAGCATGGTATGTGAAATACTGTTTCAAACTTTTCGGTCGAAATGAAACAATATCTATGCTTGAAGCAGACATGCAGACACCGCCAACCTACATCAGATTGAACACGCTGAAATCTGACGAACAAGCAACTCTGGAAAAACTTGACGAAGAGGGTGTGAAAATAAAGAAGGTCGAGCATCTACGACATACATACGAGGTAGTCAGTGCCAAAACCCCCTTAGCCAGAACAACCAGTTATGGGAAGGGCGCGTTCCTCGTTCAAGATAAGGCAAGCTGTCTTGCAGCAGAAACGGCAAATCCTAAGCCGGGAACGACTGTTTTGGATGTCTGTGCTGCGCCAGGAGCCAAAACCACGTATCTAGCGCAGTTGATGCGAAACCAAGGTGCAATATACTCCATCGATTATTCAGGAAGAAGGATGAGTGTGTGGAAAGACGAAATGGTTCAGATGGGCGTTGAAATCGCTGAGCCCGTTATTGCTGACGCGCGTAATCCATTGCCCCTCGCTATAGAGGCAGACATAGTCATCTTGGATCCGCCTTGCACGAGCACAGGAGCTTTCAGAAAGCTGCCTTCTACGAAGTGGAGGCTTACGCCGTATTCGATTGATAGGATGGCCGCGATTCAGAAGCAGATGTTGGACAATTGCACAGAAAACGTCAAGACTGACGGTTACTTAATCTACTCTACGTGTAGCGTTACAGTTGAAGAAAATGAAATGCTGATCGAGCAGCTCCTGAAGAGGCACCCAGATTTTTCATTGGTTGATACGTCGCCAAGAATAGGTTTACCCGGCTTAAGGGGATTGGACAGATGTCAGAGGCTTTATTCACATCTGCACCGATGCAATGGTTTCTTCATTGCAAGATTGATGAGGGAATAATTATCGTTCAGGTTCTAGTTCTTCCGTGATTTCTGCAGGTTGCATAAGACTTCAAAGATCACTTTTGCCGTTTGGATCGCTGTAATTCCTTGATCATAGCTTGGCGCAATCTCTAAAACGTCAAAGCCCATTACGCGCCTGTCGCATATGCTTCCAAGAATGTCCAACAAGACGTGCATTTCAAGCCCATCTGCCTCAGGGTTTTGAACAGCAGGAGCATAAGCTGGGTCAAGCACGTCCATATCAATTGACAAGTAGATATGCTCACATTCCGCGAGCTTCTCTTTCAATCGCTCTGCAGCCCGTTGGCTTCCTTCTTTTCTAATCTGCTGCGTAGTGAGGAATTCTATTCCAGCCTTTTTTGCGTAGGCAAGCTCCTCTTTGCACACGGACCTTGTGCCCACTTCAATTATCTTGGCAGGTTTTGTTTCCTCATTTATTCTGCGCATGAAAGTCGTGTGCGATAGTTTTAGTCCCAGAAATTCGTTGCGCAAATCGAGATGCGCGTCAAAACTGACTACTGCTGTTTTTGGAATTTTGGAGCCAAAACCCTTTGCGATGCCTAGGGTGATCGTGTGTTCGCCACCAATAGTGACTGGGACTTTGGTCTTGATGATGTCCCTAATTACAAGTTCAAGTATGTTCAGGGTTTTCCTTGTGTCAGTTGAAACGTGCAAGTCACCTAAGTCATGTAGTCGCAGATTCTCGACATCTAATCCTGTTCGAAAACTGTACGTTTCAATATTAAGCGATGCTTGTCTGATTGCGTTTGGGCCAAATCGTGCGCCAGATCTGTATGTGCTTGTAGCGTCGAAAGGAACGCCCAAAACTGCATAGTCTGCTTTGTCATAGTCTTTCTGGACGCCGCTGAAAACATTAGGCTGAGATACGAATAATTCATGATCATCCATTTATCGGTCTTCCTTCTTCACATATTTCTCTTGATGTAGTTGTAAACTTTTCCTTCTTTGTTCTAATAGAAATGGTCGGCCCATCTTAGAGGTGCCTTTTGATCCTTCATGGCATGTCTGAATCTGCGCAGGAAGGAGTCGGCAGGTAACTGGTTGTCTCTTGTGGAGAGGTTAAGAGCCAATGGCGTGAACGCTGTCAGGCTTACGCTCTGGCCAAGAACGAAGCGGTAATAAATCTCTACAGAAAACCTGAGTTCAGGGTTTCCAGATATGGAATGACAAAGGCTCTTAAACATTAGATTTATTAACGTTGCCGTCAATCCATTTAGGTCAAAGGCCGATGGAAAATGTCACTTGCATCCAGACTGAATATTGAAAGCAAAGGAATGTTCGCGGCTTCCATTTTCTACGCAATTGCCGGAATAGTCTTCCTAATATTGTTGGTGACTGCAGGTTTTCCCCCTCACTTGGGATTAATTGGCGTATTTAGTTTGATAGCTGCCTACGGGCTATTTCAGAAGAGAAGCTGGTCAATATGGCTGATCGTGATATTGTTTTTCGTTGCCACGACATTTTCAATATACATGCTTCACTATTATCTTTCTTTCAGTGACTATCTCATGAGTTTAGGTGTTACTGCCTACCTTGTGTTGACTTGGATTTTCTCAGCATATGCGGCATCAAAGAGAAGCTCTCTTGAAAGTTGAGATCATACGAAGTTATGATGCTTAAACACTCACGGCTTTGACCATCTAGCTTACGACGCACTAGCGCTGGGCTTCTTGAAAAGCCTCACGGTGACTTTCTCACCAGCGTCAACAAACTGCTGGTTTTCAGCTATTTCAACGAACCCGTCAGCGTTAGTAAGAGTCGTTATGGCCCCTGAAAGCCCGGCAGCAACTGGTTCAGCCATTAACCCTGTTGAATTATCTTTTTTCAGTTTAACCATAACGAATGTCCTTCTTCCCTTTGCAGAGAACATCCTCGCAGATGTGACAGCCTTAACCTGCAATGTCTCGTCAGCTTTTTTGCCAGCTAATCTCTCAATTATCGGGCGAACCAGCAGGTAGAAAACCAGCAAAGCAGAGGTCGGATGACCTGGCAGCGAAAAAATCAGTCTCCCATCGACAGACGCTACAGTTACTGGTTTCCCAGGCTTAATCGCGATCCCATGCACTATGATGCCTGGCTTTCCAAGTGAATTCAACACCTTCGGCATAACATCTTTCGGTCCTATTGAAACCCCACCTGAGGTTATGACAACGTCACTTGAGGACAAAGCTTTCGCCAGCACCTGCCGCATTTTACCAAGGTCGTCAGGAAAGACTCCGAGATAAATGGGAATGCCACGGCTTTCTTGCACGGCTGTACTCAAACTGTAGGCGTTTATATCATAGACTTTTCCAGCAGGAAGTTTTCGGCCAAGCTTAGCCACTTCGGCTCCTGTGGAAATGATGGAAACTCGTGGAAGAACATAGACTTTGACTTTTGCCAAACCTATTGCTGCAAGGGCGCCGATTTCTCTTGAAGTCAGAAGCTGGTTCTTCCTTACCACTGTTTCACCTTTCTTGATGTCTGCTCCTGCCTTCATGACGTTCTCGTCTTTCGCAACTGCACTGTAAACGTAGAGTTGATCGTTTTTTCGTTCTATGTCTTCAAGCATTACTGCAGCGTCTGCACCGTTGGGTATAGGTGCACCTGTGACGATCTCGGCTGCCTCGCCGTTATCAATCTTGATCTTTGGTTTTTCACCTACGGTCACTGTGCCGCAGACTTTCAATTTGATCGGCCTATCTTCTTCGATACCAAAAGTGTCTTGGGCTCTCACAGCGTAGCCGTCAACAGTTGAGCGGTTAAAAGGTGGAATATCCAATGTGGCAATAGCGTCTTCTGCCAAAACTCTGTTGTAGGCTCTTAGAAGCGACAATTCCTCGCTGCCTAAAGGTTCGGAAGGAGAATACTTGCTGATTATTTGTTTTGCTTCGTCAAGTGTCATCAGCCGTCTAAACATTCGTGTCTCTCCATTCTACGTTGTTAAATAAGGCGACGTTGACAATTTCGCCTTCGCTTAAGCCTTCTCTGTCCTCTGGAACAACAACATATCCATTGGCTTTTGTCATCGTCGAAATAATGCCTGAACCCCTTGCGCTTATTGGCTCGGCTGAGTACTTTCCATCGTGGTGGAAAACATGGACACGAACATACGTCTTTCTCCCGAGGGCTGTCGTAGTCTTCCTAATCATTCTCGCTGCCATCATAGGTCGGGGCTCTTCACTTTTCAACCCAAGCATCTTACATATCAGTGGTCTGGCAAAAACCTCGAAAGCAATCATTGCTGCGACAGGATTGCCTGGGAAGATCAGTATAGGTTTTTGCTGAATGAACGCTAGAGCTGTGGGCATGGCTGGCCTCATGGCTATGCCGTGAATGAGGACTCCCGGTTTTCCCATCTTGTTGACGATTTCAGGAACAAGGTCTGAGGCTCCTACGCTTGTTCCGCCTGTCGTGATTATTGCGTCAGCCGCAAGCCCTGTCCTCAGTTTTTCTGTAATCTCTTTGCCGTCATCTTTTGCAATGCCCAAATCTAATGACTCAGCGCCCAGCTCGTGGCATAGCGTCGCCATCACATGTCTATTTACGTCAAAAATCTCGTTTTCTTTTCTCTGATAACCCACTTCGACGAGTTCGTTTCCAGTAGTCAGGATTGCGATCTTGGGTTTCTCAAAGACTCTGACATTTGTAGTTCCTAAAGCTGCCATCAATCCTAAATGTTGAGGTTTGAGCCTTGTTCCAGCTTCTACGGCGATGTTGCCTTTTTTGACGTCTTCGCCAATCTTGGAAACGTTTTCATTTGGCGTTAATGGCGCCCATACTTCTATTGTGTCTCCGACGCGTTTGGTGTTTTCTAACATTATGACTGAGTCTGCGCCTTTTGGGATTGGATTTCCTGTCCACACTTGCTTTGCTTGTTTGTTACTGATTTTCTCACAGCTGGTTATCTGCAAAATCTTGGGTCTAAACTGTGAGGCTCCCGCTGTGTCTTTAGCTATGAGGGCATATCCGTCCACAGCTGATCTGTCTTTCTTTGGTAAGTCTTCGACAGCTTTGAAAGGCTCTGCCAACACACGATTAAGTGCAAGATCTAACGAAACTACAGCGATCTTGGGCCTTTTGCACTGCCAGTTTTCCAACAAGACCGTTGAAGCCTCATGGACAGACGCTAGTTTTTGGAACCCTTTTAGCCTAACCAAGATAGGTACCCATTAACAGCACTATTGAGTCTTAATAAAAAAAGTATCGCTCAAAGTAATTCTCGGAGAATGTCTCGCATTCTCATTGCGTCAAGATCCAGTAATGGGCTTTCGCTTATTAGAACTGGTCTCAGTTTGTATTCGGCAATGATCTGCGCAAGCATTCCAAAATCTGGTCCATATCTTTCTTCATTCAGCGGGTGATGTCTCCTTTCACCTTTGTCTGTAAACTCGATCTTTGTGAAGTGGCAATGCATGTTCTTGAGTGCTTCTGTCCCAAGTCTTGTTTCGATTTTCTCTGCGACCTTCCTGAAATCCTCGAGTGTTCTGAGGCGTCCCATTTCTCTTGCGTGCAAATGTGACCAGTCAACTACGAGTTGGGTTTGCTCCACATCTTCACATATGCCTACAACTTCGTCAAGGCTCCCAAGCTGCGACGGTTTGCCCATGGTCTCTGGGCCAATCTTGGCGTTTTTTATTCCTAGGTTTCTCATGGTCTCGACAACTTCTTTTAGGTTTTCAACGCAGGTTTCGTATGCTTCTCCTCGCATTCTTCTGCCGTAGAAACCTGGATGAAAGACAACGACATACGCGTTCATCCATTCCGCTGCTGTAGCGCATGAGATCAAACGTCTCTTGCTAGCCTCAACGATTTTCTTTTCACCGCAGAAATTGATGAAGTAGGAGCCATGTAGACTTAGCCAAACATCATTTTCCTTGGCTTTGTGTCCAAATGCTTCAGCATCTTCTTTCTGCATCTGCGGTTTTCTTCCCCAATAAATGGCTTCATACTCGAAGGCGTCTAGTCCTTCCTCGCGCAGAAGCATAGGGACATCTTGCAGAGACGCGTTCAGCATTCTGAATGTAGGGGGAACCCCGGCTGGACCAAATCTGGGGCGGTCAGCCATCTAGGAATCTAGCCTCTTCTATCTCTTCTTGTGTAGGAACCTTCCGTATTCTCTATAAAACAGAGTTATGATGGCGGAGATCCATACTGCCGCGTTCTGGAAGAGTAAATATTTTCCGGCGTTGTCCAAGTCAGAAAGTGGCCTTATCAAACCTCCTAGACCCGACGCAAGGTTTCTTAATCCTGGTGAAGCTGCTATTAAGGCGCCATTTACTGCTGAGAAGGCTCCGCCTATTGAGGCTAGGCCTTGTCCAGTGCTCTTCACGAAGTTGAGCAGTGCAGGATTGTTTTGATAGGCATTCGTTACGACCTGGTGAATCATGTCCGGATACGCCAAGAGAGACACTGCAAGAATGAGTGTTGAGAAAGCCAGAAGCACGATCAGCATGCTTCTCGCAGTCGTCCTGAGTATCCCTCGCCTTTGGTTAATCAGTGGTTTCTTTTGTTCTTTGTGCTTTGATCCCTTATCCTGTTTCGAGGTTGCTCCCACTTTCCACTTTTGGGGTCGGGCTGTTTTCGTGAAGCTTATCCAAACAGTTGCCAAGGCAATTATGACTGCAGTTGGGACCACGTGGAATAGTGGGCTGATTTCCATTGCCCCGTTGATTCCGGGAATTTTGAGGCTTAGGAGATGCTCTGGGCTTTCATTTACTCCTAGGTTAATGGCGTAGAGGACAACGACGTATTCGATCAACACCGATATGATTAGGAACGTAATTAGAGATGCCAAACCTCTCTGCGTAGTCCAGCGTGTTAACGTTGCCCTTGGGGGGTTTTGAGTCGACATTTGTTCACCTTTCGGAAGTAGCCCTTTCTTTTCTTGGCTTCGGATGGATTATGGTGGTTCTGATTAAAAAAGAGATTGGTGGAGACTTCTCCCGCATAACATTCTCTTTTTTTCCCAATTCAAGCATGGAAGGAGAAGACAAAGTGAAGTATCGCAAGAAGAATGACACGTCAACGGTGCATAGGCTGCGATTCACTGAGAACGAGCTAAAGCTGATTCTCGAAAGCGTCGGATTCTACGCGGACTACCTATCACAGGCAGTTTATCCAAAAGTCAAAGCCCAATGGGATCAGCTTGTCAAAGAAAACATGAGATACCACGAGCAAGTCCTACACGAACGATGGCTAGGCGTCAAACCTGGCGACCCTTCTTTTGAGGACCATGCTAAGGTTGACGGCCAAATCAAGGAACTGAAAACAAAAGTCGATGGCCTGAATCTTGTTGAAAGGCAATTAAACCTAGATTTCAAGCTGATTGATAGTAAAACCCCGCAGTGGCAACTCACGTTCAAGAGGATTATGCATACATGATGTAGACGTCTCCCGCACAATCCCCCTTTTTTGTGTGTTTTCGTTGAAGCTTCCGCATCCAGAGTTGTTTCGTCTTGTGATATGTTCGCTGCTGGATTTGCTGACGTGCTGCAATGGATTCTCAATAGATCCGGCCTGGGCTTCTGTTCGAGCGCCTTCAAATGCCCAAAGATTCTCCGTCACTCACGCACGACTTGCGAAGACTAGAACGAAGCTCCATAAACCTTAAGAAGATTCATGAAGCTAACTATATGGTGAAGGGAGAGGCAAACCTCTTATTATCGTGACTGGCTTCTGCAGAGAGCATCTTAGAAGCCGATGAGCTGGATTCTCTGACGGTTTGGCCTCTTCTTCTGAGGCAGATGGGAGAAAAGAGGAAGGGTTCAAGAAAATGAAAAGAGAAGCAATTGTTAGTTTCGTCCTTGTCGTGTTGTTTTTGGTCTCGGCGTTTCCCACGTGTATTCTTTCGAATACCACTCAAGTAAAGTCAGTCGATACCTCGACGGTTCCTCCGCGTCCTAATTCAATTGATGGCGATTCGAGCGCGCTTGCGCCAATTGTTGATACTTTTGCAACGGTTATGGGGTCGAACACGACAACATGGGACACTGTAGGCATTGATTCTCCTTTCGTCTTTTATGATGCCGCTGCTGGCCTGTATAAGATGTGGTATACCGCTTTAAGTGAGCCCACCTTCTGGTCACCATACTGGGTATATAGATGGGTTATCGCTTGCGCTGAGAGCAAAGATGGCGTCATATGGGTAAACAAAACAAAAGTTCACGATACCGGTGGCGCCTCATATTACCACACCGGCGAGCCTTGGGTTCTAAAGGAAAATGGAACCTATCGAATGTGGCATATGAATCATTTCGAGGAGGTTGCAGGAGATTGGTCTTCCTACATAGCTCTTATGTCCAGCTCTGACGGCATCAGTTGGCCAGTCTTCATGAGCGCAAACGATACGAAGATCTTGAGTGCCCAAGGACAGTCTAACGCGCAGGGTGATGGCTACTGCGTTTATGCACCTTGCGTGATTCATGAACCATCTGGGTATGTTATGTGGTATTCGGTGTATGATCACCCTTCACCCGGTGTTCGTGGTCCAACCAAGATTTGGCGGACGACAAGTAGTGATGGCATCACATGGGTGAACAGAACGTTGTCTCTTCCATACGTTCCAGGCACGTGGGAAGCTTACGTTTCTCATGCGTCTGTCTTGAAAGAAAACGATGGAACCTACACGATGTTTTACGAGGCAGATTCTACCAATTCCTCCATTGGAATAGCCAGCAGTACTGATGGAGTGACCTGGATTAATCGAAGACAGTTTCTTAAACCCTCTGATCTAGGTGCTAACTTGACGTCAATCGGTACACCTTTTCAGTTTCAAGACATGGATGGCAACAGATACCTATACTTCACATATTCTGATGGACAAACGACGAAGTTCGGTCGCGTGCAGTTAACTGATTGGTGGCCCATGTTCCACCACGACCTGACACACACGGGAACTTCAACCTCAACAGGACCAACCACAAACAACACCCTATGGACCTACTCGACAGGTAGCTGGGATGAGAAGTCTTCTCCTGCCATTGTTGGTCGTCTGGTCTATGTGGGCTCATGGGATGGGAAGGTTTACTGCCTGAACGCTGCGACCGGAGCACTTGTCTGGAGTTACACGACAGGTGGCTTTGTGTGGTCTTCTCCTGCGGTTGGTGGTGGTCTGGTCTATGTGGGTTCTGGTGATGGGAAGGTTTACTGCCTGAACGCTGCGACCGGAGCACTTGTCTGGAATTACACCGCAGGCTTGTATGTGTGGTCTTCTCCTGCCGTTGCGGGTGGTCTAGTCTACGTAGGATCAGTTGTTGGAAATGTTTACTGCCTGAACGCTACCACAGGGGCGCTTGTTTGGAGCTACTGGACAGGCAACGATGTGTTTTCTTCTCCTGCGGTTGTTGGTGGCATGGTCTATGTGGCATCCTGGGTGTATGTTTACTGTCTGAACGCTACGACTGGATCGCTCGTCTGGAGTTACACGACAGATGGCTGGGTGCAGTCTTCTCCTGCCATTGTTGGTGGTCTGGTCTATGTGGGAGGTGGTGATCAAAATGGGAAGGTTTACTGCCTGAACGCTGCGACCGGAGCACTTGTCTGGAGTTACACGACAGGTGGCTTTGTGTGGTCTTCTCCTGCCGTTTCTGGTGGTCTGGTCTATGTGGGATCTTACGATTGCAATGTCTACTGCCTTGATGCTACGAGCGGATCGCTTGTCTGGAATTACACGACAGGTTCGGGTGTGTTTCCTTCTCCTGCCGTTTCTGGTGGTCTGGTCTATGTGGGCTCATGGGATGGGAAGGTTTACTGCCTGAACGCTACCGCCGGAGCGCTCGTTTGGAGCTACACGACAGGTGGCGGTTTGTATTCTTCTGCCGCCGTGGTCGACGGAGTAGTCTACGTAGGATCAACGGATGGGAGGATCTACGCTTTTGGTGTTCATGATGTAGTCGTCACCAATGTTTCGTCTTCTAAGAATGGTTGCCTGCCAATGCCCACAGTCGGTCAAGGTTTCAGCGCCAGCATAAACGTCACAGTGGCAAACCAAGGCAGCTACACAGAAACCTTCAACGTCACAGCCTACGCCAACACAACAGCCATCGCCACGTTCACAGACATCACCCTGACAAGCGGAAACTCCACAACCCTAACCTTCACATGGAACACCACAGACTTCGCCTATGGCAACTACTCGATAAGCGCTTTTGCTTCCCCAGTTGAAGGAGAAACACACTTGACTGACAACACGCTTGTTGATGGCTGGGTTTACGTGAGCATTCCAGGCGACATCAACGGCGACCAATACGTCAACGCCAAAGACGCCGTCATATTGGGCGGCGCTTTTGGTTCGACACGCGGAGATCCCACATACAGCCTTAACGCCGACATCAACAGTGATGATTGGTGCAACGCGAAGGACGCAGTAATCTTAGGCACATACTTTGGCCAACACTGGTAACTCTCTTTTCCCATTGTCAGAAAGTCTGACTCCCACACTTTTTCCAGAACAGGCAGATTTTCGTCTGCATCAAGAAACCGCAGATCCTAATTAGGTCTGCAAGTTTGTCAAGATCCGCTGCCATCGTCTCATTGGCGTGGGCTTCTTTTGTACCGAATGGAAGATGATAGGAGAAGCTCTTCAAGAAACGCGTATGACTCTGCGACGGTTCATCTAAAGTAGTGTTGAAGGCGCCGAGGGTGGGAGTCGAACCCCCAACAGTGGGGAGACGTCACCCGCAAAACCAGTCTTTTTCTTTTTGCCGTTGTCGAGTTCTTTCGGGTTTCTGGTCTTAGAATAGACTCATATGATGCGTAGTTCAGTTCACGAAAGATCCTTGTCGTCATTTTGCATATTCTTAAAGTGTTTGTCTTTGGTCGTTGAGAAGTGTTAAGGAGTCAAAGCAGTCTTCAGTTCTGCTGCAAAGGAAACTCGTGCTCACATTTTGGGCACTTGGCCATCTCGCAATGTACGGAAGAGGGACAGCCAGAACAGGCGAAAGCCCGGCCGTAGCTTATGTCAAACGAAAAGCCACACTTAGGGCATCGTACAGGGTGTTTCTGTCGTTGGCTCAATCGTCTTCGCCCTCTTCAAGTCTACCGTTCAAAGAGGTTTTAATAACTTTTCTGAAAACGTTTTAAAGGCAAAAACACTGAAACCTTAAACATTCAAATAGATGCTTAAGAGCATTCATGCATAGTCAAATTGACAAGTTTGGGAAGAACATGCTGAAGACGGGCAAGGTTGAACGAGCGGAACTCTACAGAGACCGCAACACGCAGATTCTCTTAAGCAAGTTCTTGAGCGGCGAAATCAAAGAACTTGAGCCAACCTACGACCATAAGCGTGGCTACAGGTATCCACTCGTCGAAACAATCGTTGGAGACGCATCTGACGTAGAAGCTTTTCTTAACAAGCTTCATGAAGCAGAGATGCTTGAACGACGACTTTATGACAAGATCATTTATTGTCCAAAGTGCGGTTCTCCGAGCGTCTCTGCCCGTTATTGCTGCCCATACTGCAAATCATTTGATATTCAAAAAAGCTCTCTGATTGAGCACGTGAAATGCGGGTACATGGATGTGGAGGGAAACTTTCACAAGGGAAACAAGCTTGTCTGCCCGAAGTGCCATGAAGAACTGAAGAAACCTGACATCGACTTCAGAAAAGCCGGCGTTTGGTGTACGTGCAAAGAATGCAGCAAAAATTTCGATATTCCAGTTGTTTCAAACTTCTGTAGAGACTGCCATGGAAGCTCCCAGTTTGAAGACATAACAATCAAGGACGTCTATGCTTATGGCTTGAAAGAACAGGTGAGAGAAGAAGCTGCTCTGGGATGGGTTTTGATCACTCCGATAAGGGAGTTCCTTGTGGAAGAAAAATTCGATGTGGAGAGCCCTGCTTTTCTGAAGGGGAAATCTGGCGCAAACCACGTTTTCGACATCGTAGCCACTAAGGGGCAAGCCAAGCGAAAGACGACGGTGATTGACCTTGCGACATCGAATCAAAACATGGTGTCAGAGCAGCCTGTGATCGCGCTTTTTGCAAAGATATTTGATGTGTCACCAGATCAGGCCTATCTAATTGCTATTCCAAAGATGAGCGAGAATGGTAAGAAGATGGCTCAGCTCTACAACATTCGACTCATAGAGGCTAGAGACCAGAAGGAAGCAATTGATGCTTTGAAGGAAAGGGTTCTGGAAAACCTGTGAGATGACGAAATCTGAAATTCATGTTCTGGGTTAGCTTTGTGAGAGGATTGCCATGTTTCCTCTTTCAGTTATCATCTTGATGAGGAAATCTTCACTTGGAAGGTTGATGTCCATGCGAGTATACGTTGAATTCTCTCCGGAGTTTATGAAAATGTCTACGTCATATCGTTTGTGTTGTGTAGAATCGATGACCCAGAGCGAAACTATGTGGGCGGTCAAGGAGCCTTTGTTGTTGATAGTGAAGAGTGCTCCGTTTCTTCCGGTTTGGGCAGAAACTACCTCGATTTTTTCCTGCGTTTTCTCCCAATCGTAATGGCTCATTTGAGAACTCCAGATTATCACATTTGCAGAGATGATTACGACTAAGACTAGGCTTAACATGGCGACTATTACGTTACTTACACCACGTTTGTCAAGTCTAAGGCGCTTTGAAATAGTCTCCAACGTGAGTCCCCCTACTCGTGACAACATCAACATAATACAGGTCTTCAGGAGCCCAATTGCGCGTGATATTGAGCCAGCAGTGCCCCCCTACATCAAGGTCAAAAGGTTTGGCGAAAGACTGGGGAGTGCTGTTCATGTATACCGATGAAACGTGAATAGCCACTTTTCCAACATTGCGAACATAGATGTTGATGCTTCCATCCTGAGTGTTAAACCACAAGTCTTCCATGATGACGCGCTCACTCATAGTTTCGCGTAGATTAGAAGTTATGACATAGGTTGCTGTCGTGGCGATCGCCATAGCCGCCACAGCTACGACCATGAGCAATAAATTGCTCAAGACAGGAGTTATGGCCTGTTTATCTCCCAACAGTTTTGGTCTTTTCATCGTGTCACCTCATATGAAGAGTTTCAAAGCTAGGTAACCGCTAAGCATCAAAATCACACTATGCTTTAATCCAGCAGCTATTGTTCCTTCTCCCATTTTTCCAGCAACTAGGCCTCCGAAAAAGGCTTGAATTATCATCATTTGGAAGAACAATCGCTGTATTTGAGTTGGCGCCATTACTGCTGTTCCGAGTACTGGGAGGCCTTCCACGCTTACGAAAAACGATTTGAAAAGCAATACTATCGTGAAGATAAAAACGAAGAAAGCCACGTATATTATCGCGATGTACGGTCTTGTCTGGGTTCGGCGTTCCTTTTGCAGCAGTAGTGTTGATTGTATGAACTTGCCCATTGGGTCAAAGACCTTTTCCACGTGTCCTCCTGAGTGGCTTGCTTCAATTATCATCGGTATTGTCCTCTGCACTAGTATTGTGTTTACGCGTTTTCCCATGGCTAACAATGTGTCCTCAAACCCCATTCCCCAAGACATTTGAGCCGTCATTTTTTTCAGCTCGGCCGTGAGCGGGCCATAGTTTCTCTTTGAGTTCTCTTCTATGGCTTGAGGAAGCGTCATGCCTGTCTGCTGAGCTTGGACTACGCTTCTGAAGAGATCTGGCAAGTGTTCATCAATTGCTTTTCTCCATTTGAAGTCAATGTGGCTCAGAATGGCTGAAGGCAGCACTGCGACCACTATGGCAAAAAAGACGAACTCGTCAAATATGGCAATTTTCGCGAGCACGAAGTAACCTAGCAAAACAATAAAAACAGCTAGCGAAACTGACACAATCCACGTGATTCTCTTATTCTTCTTGTCGATTCTCGGCATATTCACCTACCACGTGGGTGTAATCGCGTCCAAGATCACCAAAAACACTATAGCGCCCAAGGGGATTCCCAGATAAGTTACCAAGCTCAACAGTAGGTCTGGACTTAGCAAACCCAGGTTTCCTCCGCCGAGCATTGACATTACGGCAAGCATTATAACAAGAAGCAGCGGGCCGGTCAGAAGCAATGTTACGTAGAATTCCGCCAAGACTGATAGTGTATCTGAGAATTTTTTGAGGCTTATGTTCTTCAGTTTCATGTATTGTCTGTATTTTTCTCGAAGGTAAGCGGCGGAGTTGCTGCCTGAATGTATCGTTGAAATGAATCCTTCTAGCATTTCGCGAAGCCTTTCCGAAGGTGTAGTCTTTGATTTTTCTTCCAAGGCAGAGATTATGTCTTTGCCGAAGAGGTTTACATCTCTTACGATGTCTTTTGCGTCAGTGGAAACAGCTAGTGGCAAGCTGAGGTTTGAAAGTGAGTGGAAGATCTTTTCTGGAGAAACACCCGCGCTTGTGAGAATCGCCATGTAGCCAGTTGTGAAGGGTATTTCGTCTTCCAAGTTTCTCCTGTGCTTGTCCGCTCGATAGATTGGATATGCATAGAAGCCAATGGTTGAGAATGCTGACGCAAACATGCATGCACCGACGCCGAACAAAAAGGCTGGAAAGAGAGGCATTCTGAAGACAAAGAATAGTAAGCATGGAACGATTGCAAACGCGGAGACTGAGATCATTATTGTTACAAGGACTGTTAAGCTAACGTAGGCTCTGAGTGGGATTCTTATGCCTGATCTCTGCAAATTCAAGCCTAAATCCTTGAAAAGCGTCAAGATACCCGCCGTTCTTCCTCCGATTGCGTGGTAGGCTATTGATTGTGGTTTTCCAAATGCGTGACCGTGGTTTTCTTGTGTCTCTACATTATCGGGGCCTGTTGATTTTGAAGGTGGCTTTCTTTTTCTTGTTTCAAGCTGTTTAAACAGAGCTCGAATTCTTTCAAAAAGCATGTTGCCTTTCATCTCAGCCCGACCCTAGCCTTCTGGAAAACACGATTCGGATTTGCATAGTATTCTCTGATTATGTTTGCAACATCTGTGTAGCGTCTAATCCCTTTGCTCACCATCCATTCTAGAACAGTCTTCCTCGAATGCAACTCGCGTTTGACGCTTTCCTCATCCACACCCAGTTTCCTTGCGTGGTTTTCCAGTATTGAACTGTGACCAAGGAAGAAGAATCGATCGTCCTTGGGATTCCAATGAAAGATTTCTTCGGTCAGCAAATCCTTCGTTTTGGGGTCTAGCTCCACAATTTCTGTTGTCGTATTGATCCTTCTTGCTGGTTTCCCATCAATCTCCGTTCTCGTAACAACCAATATGACATCGGTCATTGCTATGAGTGGTTTTGGAATATTCATCGGTTCAGACTCCAACCGGTTCATCACCGCTTCTACCGATTCCGCATGTATCGTGCTCATTCCCAAGTGGCCAGTTGCCATGGCTTGGAATAGCGTGTAGGCTTCTTCCCCGCGGACTTCCCCCACGAGAATGTAGTCAGGCCTTTGTCTTACGGCAGCCTTCAGCAGATCAAAAAGAGTTATAGACCCGCTTTTCCTGTCTTCGTGCCCGAAACCCAGTCTTACCACTGACGGTATCCAATTCTCATGTGGGAGATTGAGTTCCTGCGTGTCTTCTACGCTTACAATCTTCATTTCAGGTTTTATGAACATTGATAGGCAGTTGAGCATGGTTGTTTTTCCAGCCGCTACGCCGCCAGCCACTATTACTGAGGCTCTGTTTTCTATGATGAACCACAAGTATGCGGCCATCTCTGAGGACAAAGTGTTGAACTCGATCAAATCCGAGATGGTTAACGGGTCCACCTTGAACCGTCTGATGGTGAATGTTGAGCCTCTCCTAGTGATTTCGTTCCCATAGGTCAGCTGTATTCGACTGCCTTCTGGAAGTGATGCGTCCAAGAGTGGTGATGCAATGGAGATGCTCTTTCCTGCCAAGTATGCCAGTCGGACTACGAACGAGTTCAATTCTGTCTCGTCTTTAAACAGTATGTTCGTGGGCAATGATTCGTAGACTCTGTGCCAAACGTAGATCGGGATGTTCACGCCATCGTTTGAAATGTCCTCGATCAGATGATCCTTCATCAAAGGATCTATTTTCCCGTATCCTATGAAGTCTCTCAGCACGTAGTAGATCAATTTGTCAATTGCTTCTGGAGGGACTTTTATCTGGTATTCTTTGATTATTTCTTTTGTCTTCTCTGTCAAATAGTCTTCTGCTTTGGCTTTGGTTTCTATTTCTTTCAGGTTCACGTCTACTTCTTCCATTAGAAGGTTCTTGATTTCAGTGAGTCTTTCTTCTTCCTCTTTTTTAAGAGTCGGCTCTATGATTTCGTATTTTGTCTTTTGGTTTTCTTGGTCTTTGATGATTGCTGCATAGACGTAGGGTTCCTGTATCGGGTAGGCTTCTCTGAAGACAACGGGTTTTTTGGCGTCTTCTTTGATTATTATGAGTGGTGTGGTCTCTGTCTTGTCTAGAGTGCCTACTGTTTTTGGCGTTGTCTTCTCGACCGTGTGGATTGTCCTCCTTGGTTTAGCATGTAGTTTACGTCTTCACAGAATATACTGTGTAGCGAGTCTTAATAAGCAATACGCACGGTCAATCTTGAGCGTACTTTAACAAAGAAAGGATGAAATTCCTCTGAGGCGCTTCCAAGACCGTAAGAGTGCTAAACACGCTCATAGATGAAGCTTATTGAGGTTCTTTTCATGGTCTTGTTTGGACAATGCTCTCCTGTTTCAGGCTCGCCACAAGTGAGCTCATGTGAGGCTGTCAAAGTTGCAGTTGTCGTGGGAACTTTCTGGACGGTAAGCTGATTGGCAAACAAGAAGGGAAGAGGATCAGCCAGAGAACAGGTCACGTTTCATTCTATGGTTGCATGTCTACGTTTCAGGTCCGCTTCGGTTCGTCCTAATCGATGCATGATCTCCACGATTAAGCTGTCCAGAAACACCATGCTGTTGTTCTCAAATATGCTTCCAAGGGGCGTTAATGGTTCACGTTCACCGATGATTTGCCTTGCGACATAGTCCTCTTCAACTGGCATGCCTGCTTTGGTTCTTCCTTTTACCGTGACGCTGAGGTCAGCAAGCCGTCCTAGTGGAGATTCTGGAAAGGATGTGACTGCAATAACTTTTGCACCTATATCCTTGGCGGCTGAGCTTGCGGTCAAAACCATTTTCGTTGAGCCTGTGCCTGAGACTGCAATCAGTAGGTCTCCTTTTTCAGCAGCTGGAGTTATGGTTTCGCCAAGGACGTAGACATTGAAGCCTAGGTTCATCAAACGCAAGGCAAAGGCGCGGGCGACAAATCCGCTTCTCCCCATGCCTATCGCGAATATCTTTCTGTCTTTGGCCTTAAGTAGCGTGTCAATGAATTCTTCAACCTCGTCCATGTTTAGCGATTCCATGGACCTTTTAATGCACTCGATTATTTCTTCAGAGGCCGCTTTCAGCCAATTCACTGTTTCAGGCTCCGAGAACCCATTACTCGTATCATCTCATTAAAAGTCTTGTGGTCAAGGGAAGTTGCCCAGAAGGCTAGTCAAGGATGGAATTTTCAGAAACAGTCGGACATATACCGCCACTGCTACGATGACAATTGTTATGGCTGCAAGGGCTATGTCGCCTTTGTGCATCTTGAGTACGTACAAGTTGGTACGCTTTTTGCTTGCACCCCATGCACGTGATTCCATAGCTTCTGCCAGTTCGAGGCTCCTGCGGATGGCACTTACAATGAGCGGGATGAGAATAGGGATGTAGTTTCTGATCCTTTTGAGGAAGTTTCCACGTTCAAGCTCCAATCCTCTGGCTTTCTGTGCGTCCATAATCGTTTGTGCTTCTTCAGCCAAAACCGGCACAAAGCGGACTGCAGTCGTGAAGGCGAAAACGAGTTCATAAGGTACACGTGTCTGCTCTAAGGCCAAGCCTAAATGGTCAGGGGACGTTGTGAGAAAGAAGACTGAAAACGATTCCACAAGAACTATGAAGCGTAAAGTCATTGCTGCAGCACTCTCAAGGTTTTTCGCTGTGACTACATAGCCAGCGCCGATGGTTGCAAAGATGAAGTTTGTCAGGAAGATTATTGTGGCTAAGAAAGCTGCTCCTCGCATGGATCGAACCCAGTCACGTCTAATGCCTGCTAATAGAACAAATGGAATCTGTATTAGAAAGAGTGCTATCAGAGGCAGTATTTCCGAGAAAATGACCGCCACAGTGAACATTGCACAGACGTAAACGAATTTTATTCTTGGATCCAGGTTGTGAATAGGTGAGTATACCTTTCGGAACCTAAGTCCGTCGAAGACGCTCATTTGGTTCTGCTCTCCAGTTTGTTGAGCAATAGGGTTCTTGCCTCGTAGACATCTATGACGTCGTTGGGTAGGTTCAGTTCTGGAAGTTGCAGGAAGATCTGTGCTATTTGGGGTGGCACGATCGATGCTTGTTCGAGGATGTCGGGTTTTGTTAGGATTGCCCTGGCTTCTCCGTCAGCAATGATCTTTCCTTCTCGCATTAGCAAGATTCTTGGGTTGCATTCTGCTACGAACTCCACGTCATGTGTCACAATTATCACTGTCTTTCTCTGAGTTCTCATCTGCAGGACAAACTGGCGGAGTTTCTCTTTTTGTTGATAGTCTTGCCCGATAGTTGGTTCGTCAAGTATCAGTATCTCCGGGTTCCAAGCCAGAACTGAGGCCAGTGCCACACGTTTTCTTTCTCCACCGCTCAGCATGAACGGTGAGGTTTTTCTGTATTGAGCTAGGCCTAAAAGGTTCAGCGCCCAAGTCACTCTGTTTTCCACTGTGATTTCTTCAAATCCGAAGTTTCTCAAGGCGAAGGAGATCTCTTCTTCTACGGTTTCGCTGAAAAGTTGGTGATCTGGGTTTTGGAACACGAAACCGACGTTCTTGGATAGAGTGGCAACGCTTACTTTTGAGACATCAACGTTATTGACTAGCACTTGCCCTTTCGTTGGTTTGAGTAGACCGTTAAAGTGTTTGACGAGAGTTGTCTTTCCAGCGCCGTTTTGTCCCATTATGGCTACAAATTCTCCGTCTTTGATGGTCACGGAAACATCTTTAAGTGCTTCAACTCCGCTTCGGTAAGTGAAGTAAACAGCCTTTGCCTCAATCATGGTTACCAAGAGCCTCTTTTATCATGGCCGCCATTTCATCTGAAGAAAGGGGAACTGTTTCGCCGAGCTTTGCGCCGTCCTTTTTGAGAATCTGATATAGAAGTGTTGCTTTTGGAATGCCTACACCCACCAAGCGCGCTTCTTCAGTGCGCAAAATCTCTCGCGGGTCACCATCTTGAACGACTTTTCCTTCATCCATTATTATTATGTGGTTTGCATACTTAGCTGTCAAATCAAGTCTGTGCTCAACGAGCACCACAGTTATGCTAAGCTTCTTGTTCAGGTCGTAAATTACTTCGAATATCTTCTTTGCGCTTAGTGGATCGAGGAAACTCGTTGGCTCATCTAATACTATTACATCTGGTTGCATCGCCAATACTGAAGCTATTGCGACACGCTGTTGTTGACCACCTGAGAGTTCATATGGTGCTCTTTCTCTCAGGTCATATATTCCTGTGAGGTTTAGTGCCCAATCTACTTTTTTGCGCATTTCTTCTCGTGGTAATCCGAGATTTTCAAGTCCAAATGCCACGTCCTTCTCGACTGAGAGAGCGAAAAGCTGGTTTTCGGGGTTTTGGAATACAAACCCCACGCGTTTTGCAAGTTCATGAATAGGGTGGTCGGCGACGTTCATTCCACTGATTAGTGTTTTACCTTCGAGTTCGCCTTGGTAGAAGTGGGGAATAAGACCGTTGAAGCATCTGCATAGCGTGGTTTTCCCGCAGCCGCTTGGTCCAGTGATGAGGGTGAATTCTCCTTTTTCTATGTTTATGGAGATGTTTGTGATTGAATGTTTTGTGCTGCCGGGATAGGTGTATGTAACGTTTTTTGTTTCGATAACTGCCATGCTAAGGACGCCTGCCCTGTTTAAGCGGTTTCACTTGGCTCATTTAAGAGTAGCTACTTATTATTGGCTAACCAGCTTTTCCTTCAAAAGAAATAAACAACGTTTAAGCGCAACTTCAATGTCTTCAGCCCCGTTGGCTCCAGCAGCTGTAGCGTGTCCTCCTCCCATTCCATGAATATATTCGCCCAAAGGCTTGGCGATGTCCCTCCCCAAATGAATACTTGTTTGCTTGTGAAATTCGCGTGTCCCACGTAGACTCACCTCTAATTTCTCATTCTTTTGGCCTGCTACAGCAGCGACATCAGCGCCTAAATCAATCAGGGCTCTTGCGGCCGAGGCTTGGTATGCGCTTACATGTGAGAGTGCGATAATCCACTCGTGCATCTTGAAGAGTTTGACTCTTCTTGAGGCTTTCAGTCTGGCTACCCGTTCAGAGAGGTCCATGGGCAATGAGAGCAGTGGGAGTGTTTCTTGTACGTTTAGGCCTGAGTCAATCAGTTCTGCTATGTTCTTAAGTGTGGATGAGTTGGCTAAGATGAAGTGCCGTGTGTCGAAGGCTATGCCGAGGAATAGGGCTTTGGCTTCAGTTAGGTTTGGTTTTATGTTTGCTTGCTTGTAGAAGCTGTAGACGATTTCGCATGTTGATGATGCATCTTCGTTGGTTACGCATAGCGTTGCGAGTTGTTCCGTTTCTGGGTGCGTTGCGTGATGATCGATCACGATTATCGGTGATTTGGCTGTTTTCACTTTCTCAGCCAGATTATCCAGTTGCTGGATCGTGTTAGTGTCAAGCAGGACAATGGCATCTGCTTTTTCGATGCGTGGTTGGTCCCTAACGTCTATTGGTACGTATTGGAGCAGGTGCTTTGAGAGCCTGCTTATACCGTAGGCGGCTCCTATTTCGACTTCGATTTTTGGCATAAGCTGTTTCAGCAGGCTTTGAAAAGCATAAGCTGAGCAGATTGCGTCTGGGTCGGCATTGTGGTGACATAGCAAGACAACGAGCTTCGCTTCCAGTGCATCTATGATTTTCGTTATTTCTGCTAAAGACAAGTCAATTTCCTCAGATATTCTTCTGCTGACTTGAGTGCTTCTTTCACCGCCGTCTCTACTAGGTTTTTCACGCGAAAATTCTTCATTGTGGGAGACAAGTCTATGTCTACTTCAACCGTCAAGTTGACTGGCCTTGTACCTTCTGCTTCAGCACTAACGCTGAGTTTTTCAACGTTCTTAATTGAGACTCTGGAATATACGTACTTTCTGGCTGCTGCCTCCGCAACTATGAACAATTCCTTAATCTGCTCATTGGTTAACTCTGGGAGTCCTAGGTCTTCCAAAGTTTCACCTAAAACCTTGTTAAGGTTGGGATCCAAGTGAAACCGGGTTTAAGTCCTGTTGAAGCTTAGTTTGCAACTCCTTAAGCTGACTGCGTAAGCGTTCTTCCTGTTTTGCTAAAATTGTGACTCTGGTGTTAAGCAGGTCTTTTCGCTCGGATAGTTCAGTAATCATCTTGGTTTTTTCAGCTTTTATCATAAGTGAACCCGTCGCCTTGTATACCACTGCATCGTCGGCTAGTTTTTGTAGTTCTGTTGAAGCTTGATCGATTTCTGACATTTCGAGTTCTACCTGCTGTTTCTGCGCTAGAACTGACTGAAGTGTTTGCTGAAGTTGCTGTAACCTTAATAAGCGTTCTTGAACTTGTGGCGGAAGCTTCGAAATATCATCACTCAAGTCTTATCCTTCCCGTTCTGCACAGCAATAGGCTGAGTCATTAATAAAGCATTTTCCCAGAACCTATTATGGTTTGAGAGAGCCTACAAATTCCGCTCGTTGACGTTAGAATAATTGATGACTGCAAAGAACTCTAGTAATTCATCTGGTTCCGCTCATGAAGGAGTTTCATGTTAAACTTTAAACACTTCAAACTATCATTGAAATACGTAATTCATCTGGTTCCGCTCATGAAGGAGTTTCATGGGACTGATTCCCAGTGGATAGGATTATGAAAACTGTTTTTCCATAATTGACAAGACATTCATTATCGAGTTTATCCATCTCAGATAGGCGTTTAGCGCGGAACGTAAAGCAATAGTGTCATTTGCTTCAACTCTCAAGATCAAGAGTTTGCTTTTGCTTTCTGTGGTTGCCTTTGAGCGCGGCGTGATAGGTTTTCTGATTTCAGGCTCCAAAGATTTAGCAACTATCTCCCTATCTCTTTCGGTTGAAAACCTGAGATGCACAATTGCCTTTGCTTTCATAGAATTTAGACCAACAAGAAGTTGGTTGTTTTGCCGAACATTGGAGTGTTTCAAGAAAAAGGCGAAATTGGCAGGGTTGGAAGGTGTTATACGGTGTCTTCGGACGACTCTGTTTTTACTTCTTCTTCTAATGGGGTGCCCTTCGCTATGCGCTTTGCCACAATCCCAAGCTTCGTCACTGGTGTGTAGGCTCCACCTGTGAAGGTGAACTCGCATTTTCTGCATTTCCAAACCCCCACGCTTTCTCTTTTGACTCGTGCGAGTCCGCATTGCGGGCATGTGTGTGGCTCATTCAGTTGCCTGAGAATCTTGATGTAGCGTTTTCTGAGGGTTACACCGTAGCGTGGGCCAAGTCCGCGTGTTGGTCCTACCTTCTTGGTTCTATGTCCCATCGTCTGCTCACCAGTCTAGTTCCTTGCGTATTTGTTTAGCCTTTTCTTTGGCGGTTTTGGAGAACTCGATGACTTGTTCTGGGGTGAAGTATCCCGCACAGCCTTTTTGTATCGCGCATATGTCTTCGTCATCGTCGATCGCCATTGATAGTCTAGCGTCCATCACCTGTTCTTCTTCTAGGCATGGGTCAAGTATTAGCTTGTCGCCTATTTTTGCGCAGGTTATTGTTATCGGGTGCTGCTTTATTGGGAGTTGCATGTAGCCTGACTTGATTTTTACTTCGCCTTCTTCAACCTCGTAGTTGGACATTTTCGCGTTGAGCAGAGCGGCCATTGCTGCTAGTGCTGACGCATCTATGAGGTTTCCATCGTGGTTCAGTACGTAGATGTCGACGAAGACGACGAACACTTTCTTTCCTGGCTCGATGCACAGTTTTCCCGTGTCGATGGCTTTTGATTCTCTGATTCCTCTGTCAACGATTCTGGCGAGCTCGATTGAGGTTTCGTCTGGTGGGCCAGCTTCGAAGCTTGGTGAAGCTAGTGGCACGAGTTCAGCGTTGACTGTTAGGACGCCTTCGTTTGGTGTATCTGAGAATGGTTCGCCCATTTCGACTTTTACTCCGACCACTATTTCGGTTTTTCCAAGGCGCACCCTTGCGGAGCCTTCTGCGCGTTCGATTATTCCTTGTTCAACTTTGATCTCTCGGTATTCGTTTGGTTTCCTGCCGTCTACGCGTTTTTCTTTGTCGATTAACTGCGCGATCTGTTTTTGTTTGACGCGGGTAACTACTGACGCCATTATTCTTCAGCCTCCTCTTTGACGTTGATGTATTTTGCTTTCAACGCTTCTTTCTGCATGCTGTAAATCTTCTTGCATCCATCAATTGCCAGGTTCACGGCATTTTCAAACTCTTCGTGCGTTAGTTTGCCATCCATCTGCAGTAGTGTTATAGCGTTCAGGTTTGGCATCAACGCGACTGGGACATCGGCTTTCCCTTGCTTGTCTTCCTCGTCCATCAAGTCTAGGACTATTGTGTCGTCAGCTTTTCCGGCTGCGCATGCAACGACGAGATCTCGCATCGGGATGCCTGCGTCTGCGAGGGCTAGGGATGCGGCTGTTATGCTTGCGCATCTTGTGCCTCCATCAGCTTGAAGGATTTCTATGAAAACGTCTATCATTGTTCTTGGGTAGTATTCCATGAAGATTGATGGTTCTAGAGATTCTCGGATGACTTTTGAGAGTTCAATTTCTCTTCTTGATGGTGCTGGTGACTTGCGTTCCTGAACGGAGAATGGTGCCATGTGATACCGGCATTTTAGAACAGTCCGATCCTGAAGTGCGAGGTGTTTTGGGTGAACTTCCCTTGGGCCATACACGCCTGCTAGAATCTTGTTTTTTCCATGCTCAACGTATGCAGAACCATCAGCGTTTGGTATTACGCCTACTTCAAGTTTTATCGGTCTTAGTTCATCTGACTTTCGTCCGTCCAATCTTATTCCTTTTTTGTCAATTAGTTTTTCTGGTTTTTCACTCATTCTTTTTTTCCTCCTGTTTCGATTTTTCTTCTTTCAACATCTGGGTTATGCGGTCTGTCAGACCGCTTGTGTGAGATTCTTCTTCTATTTTGTGGATAGCCATTAATGCTAACTGTTCGTCTTCCAAGGTTTTTCCCGTGATCAGTACTACTCCGTTGAGTCCTAGGATTATTTGGCATCCTGTCTGTTCTTTTATCATTGATACCATTGATCCTTGTCTGCCTATTATGCGGGGGATTTTTGTTGGGGTGACTTTGACTATTTGTCCACGTGTTATTTTTCCAAGTCCCGGTTCGGCGACGGTGATTTGTGGGTCGTGTGTCCTGTCGTAGGATATTATTTTCGCCACTATTAGGTCTCCTAAGGCTAGGACTTCGGACAGTTCGTCTTTTTGCGGTTTGAAGGGTCGGCTGAGAACGTCTGCGGGTCTCAAGAAAGCTCGGTATGGGGAGTTTATGTCTATTGTCCAGCCGTTGAACCCTACTTCCACGACTGTTCCTATGACCATGTCTCCTGCTCTAGGCATGTAAAAGGCTTTCAAGGCTACTACGTTTACGCGTTTGTTGTCGTACTCTACTAGTCCAGTTCGTGAAGCGAAGATTTTCTTGTCTTCTGCGTAAGTGTTTTCACCTGCGATGTATTCGCCTTCTGCGACTAAGTCTCCTGGGGTTACGATCTGTTTTGGTTCGAAAAATGTTGGCATAATCTTCCACCTAATTCCTATATAACAAACCTTTTTACTTATGCGATGATTCTTGCTTCTCCATTTCCTTTGGTTATTTCTCCCAGTTTTTCAACAAGTGGGGCATATAAGCCTGCTGGCATCTCCAAGACTCCGTACCATGAGCCGTCTGCTCGCCATTCTTCGCGTTTTATTGTTCCGAATCCTTTTATTGTTCCGTAGGCTCTGGCTGAGTATTGTGTGGGCAATGTGACGCCGACTGATACTTGCTCCATTTTTAGGGGCAGTATGGGTCTTAGCAGTTTGGTTATGTCTTTCGCTTGTTCTTCCACTGGCTTGAAGGGGTCTATCGGGTAGTGGATCTGTTCCATAGCGTTTTCTATGCGCAGTGGCGGGTGTGGCAAATTTGTTTTTGGGTCCACGCATTGTCTTGCTATGAAGTCTATTATCTGTCGCCTCTTGTCTTCAACCATTTTCCTTCGTTGCTCTGTCGTCAACTGTAGTGTTCCAGTTTTCAGTATTGTCTCCGCTATCTTTAGCTGATCTGTGGTCCCGAAGGCTTTTCGCAGGTTTTCTTCTGACGTTCTTGTGCCTTTGTTTGCGTCTGAAAAGACTGTTTCAGCGGCCAGGACTTCTGTGATTCCCGCGATTTTGCCCATTCGGTAGTCTAGTGCTTTTTGAGGTTTTACGAGAATCTCAAAATGTTCGGTGTCCTTTGTTATGCGAGCGACAGTGTACTTCTCACTCATCCCTCTTTCACTTGCCCGGTCCTAGCTCTTTCACTATGGCTTCGATCTTTTCGGCGCTTAGCATTTCCAATTTCTTGGTTTCAGTTGGGATGACTGCTATCTTCATTCTTAGTGGTAGCTCTCGCGCTTCTAGAGCTTTGACTAGGCATTTGACGGCTAGCTTTGAGGCGTCGTCTAGGCTCATGTTTTCTTTGTATTCGCCTTTGAGAATACCAAATGCAGTTTCTTTTCCTGCTCCAACTGCTGTGGCTTTGTAGCCTCTGTACGTTCCGCTGGGGTGAGTGTAGAATATGCGGCTTCCCGTCTTGTCTACACCGGCGAAGATTATTGACACGCCGAAGGGTCTTACGCCCGCGTGCTGGGTGTACATTTGTTTTATGTCGCTTATCCTCTTGGTGACGGTTTCAACGTCTATGGGTTCGTCGTAGGTTAGTTTGTTGCTTTGGGCGTAGACTCGGGCTTGGTCTATTAGGATTCTTGCGTCTGAGCTTAGACCAACGATTGCCGCGCCTATGTGATCGTCAACCTTGAAGATTTTCCATGAGAATTCTGCCTCTTCCAGCGGTTCAACGTTCTCTTCTGAACCTATTATGACTCCTTCGGGGCATGTTATCGCCAGTATGGTTGCCCCACGGTTAACAAGCTCCATTGCGTATTCAACTTGGAAAAGCCGTCCGTCCGGCGAGAAGACTGTTATAGCGCGATCATAAGCGCCTGGTGCTGCAAATACTGACATTCATTTCATCCTCACAGTACGATCTAACCATTTGCAGACTTCCATATGAAGACCAAACTAAAAACCTTTCCTATTTAAGAGTCGATTTTAGTTTTGGTCGGTGTTTTCGTTTTCGAAGGATTTTGCCATATCCTTGTAGCTTCGGTGACGTACTCAAAGCGCATGCACGCGCAAAGACTACGTGTTAACCAAGCTTCGCGAAATAAGCGAGCAAGACATAGCCAAGATAAGGGAGGCTCTCGTGAGAGACAAGCGCACGCAGTTCTTGAAGAGTTTCTCTTAGTGTCTGCCGTTTGGAACAAAGGACATCCATGAATGTGCGGTATGTTCAGCGGGTTTGGAAAAACTTCCAACTGATCAAGATCTGGTTTCTTGATGCAGACAAAAGTCTACCTCTTCTGGAAAAAAAGGCTTTTTTCTGGTCTTCTCCATTGAAGCGTTGGCTTTGGCCTTGTTCGTAATGTAATGTAGGCTTTGAGCTGACATGAGTTGTGGGGATGGTCATGCGTATGTTTTTAGCGCGCGCTTGCACGTCTAGGTCTGTGTTGAAGAATCAGAAAAAGAAGTTTTTTAGCGTTTTCTTTTGGTTTTTGGTCTCAATTTTGTGAAGACTGCTGTTAGGGTCGCTATTAAGGCGATGTATTCTTTCTCCTGTACAACCATAGGTATGCTCTTCAGGAATTTGTTTTTTTGTGGAGAAGTCCCATAGCTTTTGGTGCGCTTTATTCCCAGTGTTCGTTGAAGTGCACGCCTAATATTGCTGCGTCTTTAGCGTTGCACCAATCATCGCTGTTGATGTTGGCGTTAAGGCTGTATGTGGGGTCTCCGCGTGTCGAACCAAAAGAGAGGAACTAGATGCACCTACTCAAGACATGCTCGCACTCTCTAACCAAGGCGTTCAAACATTTTCTCCTACAAGTATTCAGGATCTGCGGGTTCCTCATGCAGGCAAAAACGTACTTGTTCTGGAAAAAGTGTGAGGGTCAGGCTTTCTGACAACAGGGAAAGAGAGTTACCAGTGTGCGCCAAAGTAAGTGCCCAGAATGACCGCGTCTTTGGCGTTGACGAAGTCATCGTCGTTTATGTCCGCGTTTGGGCTGTACTGGCCAAATGGATGGAAGGCAACTCCCAAGAGAACCGCGTCTTTAGCGTTGACGTAGTGGTCTCCGTTCACGTCTCCCGGAATCGTAACCAGCACCTGGTCACTCTCGAACACATTATCCCCGACTTCGGTCTCCGCGACTACTGCATCAGCCCTGACAGTGACTGATTGGTTGCCATAGGGCACTGCCGTTGCGTCCCACGTGAACTCGAGAATCCTGCTCTCTCCGCCCAGCAGTTCCACCTGCTGAGTTTCGAGGATGTTTTCCTGGAAAAAGAGCGAAACGTTGAATGTCTCGTGCCATGGGCTTTGATTCTGTGCTTCCGCGGTAACTCTCACTGTGAAGCCTTGCCCGAGTGTGGGGGCGGGCAAGCAGTCTTTCTTGGCTGTTCGAGCCTGCAGGACCGCCACGTCTCCAGGGCCTCTAACGGTGACTTGGCCGTCACTGCAAAAGTTGTCAGAGAGATTCATTTCTTCATCCACAGCATCTGCGGCAGCGCTAAGCGTGTAGTTTCCCAATTCGAAGCCGCTCGTGTTCCAAGTGACCGAGAGGGGCGTTGACTGTAGCTCTGGAAGGTTGACTTCCTGTCTCGCAACAGCGGTCTCATTTGCCAATACGGTGACGTTGAAAGCTTCAGGGTAATCGCCCAGGTTCGAGGCTGTAAGGTCTACATTCAGTTCAGAGCCATTAAGAACCAGTGCAGGATAGGCGGCCACATCAAACACGCCGACGTCATGCCGTGGAGAACGCACTTCAACCATGCAGCCCGATCGCGTGTTGTCTTGAAGGTCTGTTTCCCCCTCGACCGCATCAACAGTGGCGCTTACGTTGTAGGTTCCCAGCGTAAAGCCAGTTGTGTTCCACGTGAACTGGAGCTGGCTTTCTGTTTCAAAGTTCACCATCGTCTCGTTGCCAATCAAGGTGTCGTTGGCATAGACCCTGACCTCAAAGGTCTCAGCGTACTGGCCCTGGTTCTCAACCGAGACGTTCAACGTCGTCGTGAGACCCTGCCCAACAACTGCCTTTGAGGAAGAAACGCCTGTAACGGCAACATCATGGCGGTCAGGCGGGTAGATCTTGACCAAGAGGACGTCAGCGAACCCTCCAGGACCTGCGGGTGCGATGTCCCCTGCGATCAAGTAGCCCTTGTCTGAGGTCTCCAACACGCAGTGTGAAGAAGGACGCTGTTGCGGGTCCACGTAGAGTCCGCTCCACTTGAGGTTTCCTGAGAAGTCAGTCTTGAACAGGGAGATCCCAAGGAGGACTGGTGGCTCTGGCCACGATTTGTAGGTAGTTCCCGTTACAGCATAACCGCCGTCGTGGGTGAGAACTGCAGAATAGCAATTATCAGCGTATGCTGTCCCCAGAGTCTTGTTCCATTCCTCGTTTCCCAAAGCGTCAGTTCTCACCAGCCACGCCTCCATGTCCCTCCATGTCCCTCCATAGGAATATGTTACTCCAAAAAGCGTCAGCTTGCCGTCTTCAGTGCAAATCAATCCTCTTCCCCAGTCAGCGCTGGTTCCTCCATAGGTTTTGTTCCACTCCATATTCCCTTCAGAGTCAGTCTTGATCAGCCAGACATCGCTTTCCCCTGCCCCATATGAGTACGTATAACCAAGAACGTAGTATCCACCATCAGACGTCTGAACAACGCTATTTCCTCCGTCGCCGTACCCAGCACTTCCTCCGAAATGCTTGTTCCATTGCATCGTGCCATTTTCGTCCGTCTTGACTAACCAAACGTCACCATAGTAACTGGGAGGGTCGAGCGCTGTTCCCACTATCGCGTATCCCGAGTCGGATGTCTGGCAAACACAACGTGCCGAATCACCCCATGCCCCGCTATCATACGTGCAATTCCACAATAGATTCCCGTTGGAGTCAGCTTTCATCAGCACAAAATTAGTGTTTCCTGTATAGTTGGGCGGATAACTACTGCCAGTCAGAACGTATCCGCCGTCGCTTGCCATGAACATGAAGGAAGCATAATCCACTTTCCCGATGTCGTAAGTTTTCTTCCACACGGTGTTCCCCAAAACGTCGGTCTTCATCAGGAAATAATCAGACGGGCTTGGTCCCCCCGTATCCCCAAAGACAACAAAGTCTCCATCAGACGTCTCGACCGCAAACTTCGCCATGTCTTGATCGTAAGGGTCTTGGTTGATGTCGTATGTTCTGATCCACTCTGCTTCAGGCGCCCAAAGACCTTTCGCCGGCTGCACCTTGAGTTGTAGTCCAAGTGCACTCATGAGAATTATGAAAAGAAGGAATCGACTCCCTCTCGTGTACAACAGAAGTCTCCCCAAAGGGGAATATTGCGTGTACTGTAATAAAGCATTTTTGGTGCAGTCTGGCATTGTCTTTTCCTTCGCATTTTGAGTGTTAAGAGATTGGAAACAACGTTTGCGGGCCTTGATTCAGAAGAGGAAACGGGCTTGCACGGGAGACGTCTCCATCGTCAGCACAATAAGGTTGATTTCGCAGGGATCTCTTCATGCTATCATATTTCGTATCCTTTTCCGCGTTTTATTGTTTGAGCTTTGTTGCTTATCTTTCTGAACAACTGCTGGTTTTCCGTGTGTACAGGGAAGATCCGTTTTGGCTTAACGTAGTTTATGAAATCTGTTAGTTGGTTCCTGTTCATGTGGCCTGATGCGTGTAGCTGATGGAAATGCATTCCAAAATGGTACAGCCAATTGTGCATAACCGCGTCTTCAATATCCTCTTCACTAAATGGTTCACTCATGCTATGAATGAAGTGACTGCCAGCGTCTGGTCTGATGTCGATCAGCTCTGCAAACTGGTTGAAACCCAAATCCATAAGCACTTCCCTCTGATTTTTGTGCACAAACTCGTGATTCACCATCTTGTCCATGAACTTTCGCTCCCAAACATAGTAGTCCCTCTCATCGAATCTTCCTGACTTCTTCCGCCTATAATAGACCAGAATGTTCTCGTCTTTGATTGGATCAGGAAAACTGAGACGCTTGTCACTCACAAGTTTACTCAACAGATGAGCGGTTTTCGGAGAAATCACGAATCTTCTGCCATTGTTTTTGGCTACGTTATAGAAGCTTCTCAGCCTATCCATATCACGGCTGTAACACGTAACGAATACGGTTTGATCAGTGGACGAAACAACCTCATTGCTCAAGGCTTCAACCTGTGGTTCAGAATAGTTCTTCCTACTCTCCTTCGCAACCATTCTTGTGCCTTCACATATCAACGCCACGGGTTCGCTTGTGCGCGCTTTTTCCATAAATTCCTCAGTCATGTCTTGCCTGGGACCGTGAACCCGCATGTCACCAGTGTAGACCACCGTGCCTTCAGACGTGTGAATCAAGAAGCCGTATGCCGCAGGAATCGAATGATCAACATGAATAGGCTCAACCACAATGTCTCCAATTCTGATCTTGTCTCCAGTTCGAAATGTACAGTACCTGTGTTTTCCGTAATTGCAGAAGCCGCTAGTTTCTTCCATACACTCCAAGAACAGCTTGGCGCCTGCACCAAGGTATATGGGGATTTCAGTATCCAAGAATTGGATGTGATTCACGTGATCCCAATGCGCGTGGGACAAGAACACTGCGTCAAACTTGGGCTTGGCATAAGGCAGATCAGTGAACTCTAACAGTTCCTTAGCGTACAGCCCTTTGATCTTCGGTAGTAGATTAAGCTCGAAATAGTCTTCCAAGCCATTTATTGCACGGGGCGCAAGCCAACCTGCGAAGTACTCCTGCCCAAAGGAAAAAGGCTGCCCAAAATCAAAAAAGATTCTTGTCTTTCTATCTTCCAAGAGGATTTTGTTACCGCCAATCTCGTTCACCCCCCCATAGAAAGTCAGCTTAGCCACTAGTTCACCACACATAACATGCAACAGTAGCGCTTATCAGAATTTAGATCAAGGAACTTTGGAGAAGGTATTAAGCTTGATTGCCTACGGGTGTCGCGTCTCTCTTTCTGTTCTTCCTAGGCTTTCCAGTCAAGTAGCCTCTTCTGTCCTTCGAGCTTCTTGATGTCCGTCACGTCTTGCACAACCTCTACAACTCCCAAGTACTTTCCACCCTTGCTTCTGACAGCAAAGAACCGAATGTGAACAAAACGATTCTCGATGGTAATCCAGAACTCTGCAACATCCTTCTTTCCAGTCTTGAAAGCCTCCACGATCTTGTTGACAACATGCAGACTTTTCTGTGGGTGGCACATCTGCACCTTTCTACCAAGAACTGCTTTGGTTCTCACAAAAATCCTCTTTTCAGCCTTGTTGAAGTACCTGACTTGATCATCTGCGTCGATGAACGAGACATCAATGGGAATAGTGTCCAATAGGGCTTCAACCTCTTCCTTTGAAAGGTTGCCTGTCTCGAAATGCAGCGTTTCTCCCGTTTCCAATGTAGCCTTCTGTTCTTCACCTTCTGTGCCATGTAAAGAAACCAACGCGTGCTTCGGTGTGAAGCTGCAGTATCCAATCTCGTCAAACTCCTTTCTAACCTCACCCCACTCAGTGTCTTTGATGACTTGAAGGGCTGATGGGAAGAGTATGTTGTTTTCTTTGAAGAAATGGCTTGGGAGTAACTCGCACACGCGTGGCGCAATTTCAACTAGCCTTTTTTTGAAATCTTCGAAACTCATTGAATTCCATTTCTCAACTAGTTCGCGAAGCTTCTTCTTCAGTTCTCTGATTTGGTTGTGTTCCATCCACATTATTGCGGGTGGCTCAGTAATTCCATGCTTCTCCATGGTTGGAAAAAGCACGTTTTCCTCGCGCAAGTAGTGTTTTTCTGCCTCTACGAAGTCCTTCACGACGCCTTGCAGTTCTTTTAATGCGTCACCAACATAGACCACGTCGCAAGCTTCCTCGATCAAGCCTACGTCAACCTTCAATCTGTCTGCGCGCTCCAACAGAATCTTGTGCTCCTCCATGAGGATGCTGATTGGGTGCCCAGACGCAAGATGCAACTCTTGGTCTTGAACTTGCTCGCCGAAGACGGCAAGATGAACGTCGCAGAGTCTTTGTAGCTGTTCTCTCGGCATCCCTTCCTTCACAAGTTCCTGCTCAATCTTGGCAATTTCTTCGGGTTTTGTGCCTGCCAAAACCTGCTTGAACTTCTCTTTTACTTGAGCGGGTGGAACGCCAGCGTGCAGTTGCTTGATTATTTCTTTCAGTGTCTTCTTCTTGTCTTCGCTCATTATGGTTCCTCCTTGATTTTCTTAGCGAGAGTCTTGCTTAACTCGATGATTTGGGCGATATTTTCCTCTTTCGGAGGGCCATTTATCTCGACGGCGCCGACAACTTGCATGTTGGTCGGTCCCAGAACTTCTTGAACGTGCTTCACTGCACCGCCACCCCAACCGTAGGAGCTTAGAACAAGCCCGTACTTCAAAGGCGGCTTCAAAGCTTTCACCAAGTAAGTTGCATAGACCGCTAGGGGGTGAGCGCCTGCCAACACGGTCGGCATGCCAAGAACGATGGCTCTCGAATCAACCAAGTCCTTCGCGATGTCACCGATGTCCGCAACGGTCAGGTTGTACGACACAACCTCAACGCCTTCAGAGGCCAAAGTGTCTACGACTGGTCGGATCATTTTCTCTGTGCTGTTCCACATGGTCACGTAGACCACAATAGCTTTTTGTCTGGTTTCACCGTTCACCCATTTTCTGTAAGCACTGAGGATTCTTTCAGGGTTTCTGTGCACTGGGCCATGACTTGGAGCAATGATCTTGATGTCTAAGCTCCTTATTTTCTCCAGAGCCTTTAGTCCCATGACTCTGAACGGCATCATTATTTCGCCAAAATATCTCTGAGCATTTTCAATCAGATCATCAACTTCATCGTCGTAGAGACCCTTGGCAGCGTGTAGTCCGAAAAAGTCGCATGGAAAGAGAATCTTGTCCTCTTGAAGATATGTGAACATCGTTTCAGGCCAGTGAAGCATAGGCGCTTCAATAAACCGCAGTGTTCTGCCGCCTAGATCAACAGAGTCGCCGTCAGCAACAACCTTGATTCTATCTTCAGGTACTCCAAAGTAGATTTGAGCCATTTTTGCGCCCTTACTGGTGGTTACCAGCTTGGTCTTCTTGTTTATCGAAAGGATGTACGGTATGCTGCCAGCGTGGTCAGGTTCTGCATGGTTCATTACCACGTAATCCAGGTCAGCTGGGTTTGCGACTTTGCTGACTTTTTCTTCCAGTTCCTTTTCAAAACCGGGGTTGACCGTGTCGATCAACGCTTTTTTGCTTGAACCGATTACGAGATACGCGTTGTAGGTTGTGCCTTTTGGAAGTGGTATGAGTGCATCAAAGAGTCTGCGGTTCCAGTCTCTTACGCCTACCCAGTAAACATTTTTTGTGATTTCTGCGATGTTTCGCCAATTCACGTCTTTTAACCTTCAGGTTTTATTACGATTGTAATAAAATATATTTATGCCTTTCTACAAAGGTTAAGCGGAAGTAACATAAAATGTTAGCCCCATGCGAAATAGCCGTGAAATGTGCTTTACCCTCAGTCAGAGCCATGATAGCAGAAGAACTAGTGAACAAACACAACCTTAACCAAGCCGAGGCAGCCAAACTTCTCGGAGTGAGCCAACCCGCCATAAGCCATTACTGCAGAAAAATAAGGGGCAAAGCCATAAACCTTGAAAACGACCGTGACATTGAAAACTTGATTGAAAGACTCGCAGAGCGGTTGGCAAAAGGCAAACTGCCTCACAGGGAATTCGTCTTAAAGATCTGCGAAATATGTCGAACAATTCGCTCAAAAGGGCTAGTCTGCGAAACGCACAAGGCATTCGATCCTTCAATTGACATAGAGAATTGCGACGTTTGCTCAACTCCGAACTCGCTAGCGTGCTTGGCGGACAGTCAACACTAGACTATTCAAATAGAAGCAGTATGAATTGCCTCTTCCATCAACAGAAAGCAATTGGCCAACGCTCACAACGTCTTTATTATGCTGACTATCTAAACAATATCATGTTGTGAAGGGGTACACTTGCAATGGGGTATCTGGACACTTGGAAAGTTCTGGAAGGAATTATGGCAGAGTTCCGTGAAAAGAGTATGATTGTTCCTTCGGAGGTAATGGAGGACCTGAAATCAGCTCGGACGACGATTCGAATGATTAAGAGTGGCGCAAACAATGAAGAGGTTATCCAGAAGCTGGCGCAGTATCTCATTAATGTGGAGTCCTACCTTGTTTCTGAAGGAGAAAAAGCATTCAGCGCGAAGCATGTTGATGAGTGGTTGAAACGATTAGGCGAAGCAAGCCGGAAAATCGATGAAGAAGGAGAGGAAGAAACGCGGTTCTTTTCAGGGACTCCGAGAGAGCAAGAATGGATTCGCGTCAGACCCTCAGCAGAACTACCTGTTGACAAGCTGAGGGCGTTAATTGCTGACTCGACTCTCTATTACAAAACCCAGTCGGACGATTCATTACTTGTCTACGGAAAACACGATCAAATAAAGACCTTTGTCGAGAAAATGACCGCGAAATACAAACTAGCATCTGAAGAGCGTAAGGAAGGGCATTGTCATTAAGGCATGCATTGCAACATTTATTTGTAAAAAATATATTAGAGTTGTCCAGATAGAAGATTGTACACTTCAAAAAGTCAAGAGCGCAGATTGAATGCCCTACATCAAAAGAATTGAGCTTAAAGGCTTCAAATCATTCGGACCGGAGACCGTCAAGGTAGTCCTAGACAAGGGATTCACAGCCATAACTGGCCCCAATGGAGGTGGGAAAACAAACATTTTAGACGCACTCCTTTTCGCATTGGGTGAGCTAAGCACAAGAAGACTGCGGGCAGAGACTGCGGCTAAACTGATTTTCCACGGATCTGAGAAAGCTGAATTGGAAAAAGCCAAGATGGCAAAGGTGATCATTCAATTCGACAATACCGATGGTCGCATGGCAGTTGACACAACGACTGTCACGATTTCCCGCGAGGTCTACAGGAATGGCCAAAGCGTGTACAGACTCAATGGAAGGAGGATCTCTAGAGCGCACAATCAGGAAATCCTTTCTGTGGCTGGAATAAGCAGTTCAAGCCAAAACATAGTTTTGCAGGGCACAATAACAAGGTTGACAGACATTTCACCGATGGAACGAAGAAAAATCATCGAAGACTTGGTTGGAATCGGGCAATATGACGCTGAAAAGGCACAAGCTGAGGAGAAGTTGCGCGTAGCAGACATATCGATACGCACGGCCATGGGCAGGATAGACGAGGTTCAGAAGAGACTTGACGACCTTGAGAGAGAGCGTAATGAGCTGCTTAGAGCTAATTTCATTCAGGATGAGATAAAGAAGTTTGAGGCTGTCAGAATCTCGAATGACATGACACAAATACAGAAGAGAGTGCAGGAGAGCTCAGGACAGACGGATAAGCTAAGGATCAAGGTTGACAAACTTAGACAACTGCGGGAAATGCACCGGTCAAGGAGACGAGAGATTGAGGGCGAATGGAGAAAACTAAGCTCAGAAATGGTTGAAGAGGGTGGCTCTCAAGTACTGAAAGTCCAGATTCGAATAGGCGAACTCAGATCAAAACTGACTGAACTCACGACCAGAGTGAGTTCTGGCAACATGAATCTTGAAGGCTTAAGGCGAGTCAGGGAAAACAGTCACCAACAATACACGTCCATACGAAACGAAATCCATGAGAACCGATCAAAAATCAAGAAATTGAAAATCGAAAACGACGGAATCACTAATGGAATAAACGCGACACAAACTGAACACGACACACTGGCACAGGAAACCACTCAACTCTGGGAAAACCTCGGCGAAAACAGCAAAAGAATCCGTGAACTCGAGCTGGGCCTAGACGAACGCTACAAGCGGCTTGCTTTCTTGAGGACAGACTACTCCAAGAACCAAACCGCAATAAGAATCCGCGAAAAAAGGCTCAAAGACCTGAATGACCGCAAAGAAAGGTTCATGGTTACACTTCAAGAGCTTGAAAAATCGTTCGATGAACTTGGGAAAGTTCAGAAAGAACAGAAAACCCAACTGAAGAACCTGGAGAAGACTCTCGAAAGGAGAAAAGCTCAAAGAGAAGCTGTGGAAAACGAGATAGCTGAAGCAGGAAAAATCGCTGACTCAGCAAGAGAGGCAGTCGTGGAGTTTGTGACGCAAAGAGAACTTGCCGAAACTGTGGCGGCTGAAGAGAAGGCGCTGAGGAACATAGAGGAATTGGGTGACTTGGGAGTTATCCCAAACGTATATGGTCGACTGCGCAACTTGATTAAGATTGAGAAAACGTATAAGCAGGCAATAGAAGCTGCAGCGATAGGTTGGCTTGACGCCGTTGTTGTCAAGGATTTTGACGCAGCTTTCACGTGCACTGAAACCCTCAGAAAGATGAAGTTGGGCAGGATAAAGATAATTCCGATCGAGGGAAGGCCAACTACCCAACCGATGAAGATACCTGAAAAAGAAGGTATCCCTGGGTCAGCATCATCATTCTTGAAATACGACAAAAATTACGAGCCAGCAATAAACTTCGTTTTCGGAGATACATTCGTAGTCTCGGATGATAAAACCGCTCTAGGCCTATCCAGCGAAGGTCATCGTGCAGTTACAACAGACGGCGACCTCTATGAAGTAGGCGGAGCATTTGAAACTGGCTTCTATCGGGCTCCAATAGACTTCTCGACAATCATACCAAGTAATACTGCCATCAAAAGCTTGGATGAAGCCGTGAGGGCTCTGCAGCAGCATCTTACGAGAAGAGGCGAAGACATCGTAACCTTTGAAGATGAAATAGACAAGGCACGTGTCGAAATCGCCCGTCTATCCGACGCGATAATCACGCTTGAACGGGAAGTGACCAGAGTCAAGAGAAACATCCGCAGAACGAAATCGAACGTCAAGAGGGTGGAACACTACACCTCACGGCTCGCAAAGGAAGTTGAAGTGGAAAAATCGCAGATGTGGGTTCATAGAGCAGAAAGAAGTACGATCCAGAAGGAGATTCGAAAGTTCCAAGTTGAATTGGGAACTCTCAGACGCCAAACAGATCCTGGGAATATTCAGGAGATGGAGGTCAAAAGGGGGAAGCTTGCCGAAGAGATAATCACCTTGAGACAGAAACTCGGTGCAGTTCAGACTGAGGCTTCTACACTTCAGTCACAGTTTGACAACGTACTGAGGGTTGGTTATCTAAACTCCAAAATTCAATTGGGCAAAGTTGAACAACAGCTTAGAAGAGTCGAGAAGGATGTGGAAAATGCACGTAATGAGAAGGAAGCTCTGAGCCAAGAAATATCAGAGTTGGAGAAAAACCGTGTTGAACTCTCCAAGAGCGTCTTTTCGGCAAGGGAGGAATCGAAGAAGTTCACGAGTCAAATTGACGAGATAGATAAGGATCTGCACGGCCTTGATGCAGAGTTTGAAGAGGAAGACCGGCTGCTAAATCAGATGCGATTGAGCATCCAGACATCTTTGCTGCAACTTGAACAGCATCGAAATCAGCTAAAGCAGTTTGGCTATGAGCAGCCGCTAGAAGTCACGCAGAAGCAGGTTGAGGAAGCTGAAACATCGATCAGAATGATGCAGTTTGAACTTGAAAGGATAGGTGCAATAAACCAGCTTGCCCTCTCTCACTACGCCGAACAGATTTCGCGTTACAAGGAATTGTCGATGAGAATGAATGAGCTGGAAAGAGAAAAACAAGCAATAGTCCAGTTTATGGACGAAATCGACCAGAAGAAACGTAGGGCCTTCATGGAAGCCTTCGAGAGAATTGGTGTCAACCTCCAAAAATACTTCTCTAAAGTCACGGGCGGAGGAGTTGTCACTTTGAAAGTCGAGGATATTAATGAGCCCTTTGCCGGCGGCATCGACATGATAGTTCAGTTTCCCAATAAGCCTTCTATAGTTGTAAGTGGAGCCAGCGGGGGCGAACGTTCAGTTGCAGCAGTCGCGTTCATTTTTGCTCTGAAAGACTTCACTCCAGCCTCCTTCTACGTACTCGATGAAGTGGACGCTCACCTAGACGCTTTCCATGTTTCGAGACTCGCTGATCTTCTCTTGGAAGAATCGGAGAAAACGCAATTCATAGCCATCACGCTGAAGCCTGAAATGGTCAATAAGGCTCAGAAAGTTTACGGCGTCTACGACCGAAATGGAGTTTCGAACGTGATCGCTGCAAACCTATTGGAGGTGCCGAACTAATGTCTTCATCCGCCATGAAGAGGCCATTCTACCTGCATCCTCCATGGAACATCCTCTTTGAATTTCACAAGCTTGAAAAACTCACACCTTGGAACATCAATATTGCCTACTTACTAACTTCATTTCTTCAACAGATGGAAAAGTCCGGCCAAGTCGACTTCAGAGCATCAGGCGTGGCCTTAGACTCCTCAGCCCTCATATACCTAATGAAGTCGAAGCTCCTGCTGAAACTTGAGGAGCCACCGCCTCAACCAAGAATTTTAAAGGATTTTCTTCCGCCGCCCCTTTTTCTCCCTTTGAGGCATGAATTAACCTCAACAACCATCAAGCATCTGCTAGAGGTTCTAGACGATGTCTTGAAAGGAGAAATGCTGGTACGGCTTGACAAGCCTATTGAGGAACCGCTTCTTCCCACACCTTCAGAGATTCTGCCACAATTGGACCTATACTTGATGCAAATTGAACTCCAGATGGAGAGACTTTATGCGTCTCTTCTGGAGAGAGTGAAAGGCGCTGGAATAATCGAGTTCTCAACGTTAACAAAAGGAACTTTGCGGCTTGAAGCTATTCGAACCTTCATTTTGTTGCTTTTCTTGGCGCAAGAAGGAAAAGTGGACCTGTGGCAGAATGAGGAATCTATGGAGATATACATAACTGTTGGGGAATTAAACCTTGCAAAAAGCTGAAAAACAGCCGCTTGACCAAGTTGTCGAAGAACACGATAAGCAGGCTGCGGGGAAAGCACAGAATGAATTAGCCTTGGTAGAGGCTGCTTTGTATGTTGCAGGCCGACCGCTTGACTTGAATGAGTTGTGCCAGATACTGAGGACTCGATCCAAAAACAAAGCCAGAAAGCTTGCGCAAGCGTTGCTTCATGAATATGCCGTTAGAAACACTGCCCTTGAGATTTTGGAACTGAAAGATGAAAGGTATGTCTTGCAGCTAAAAAGCGATTTTACGCCTCATGTTAAGAAACTCGTTAACCGGCCTCTGCTCTCAATAGGTCCACTGAAGACACTTTCATACATAGCTTACAGACAGCCCGTATCCTTGAGGAGAGTGATTGAGGTTCGAGGCAACCATGCTTATGGGCACGTTAAAATGCTGAAAGAGATGGGATTAGTTGGTAGCGAAAAAAGTGGCCGCTCGTCTATTCTCAAAACAACAGAGTATTTTGCTGATTACTTCGCCCTGAGTCATGATGCTGTCGTCATGAAAAGAGAGTTGAAGCATGTTTTTGAGAACGTTCCAAAGCAAGAGGGCTCTTCGGCGCAGAACGGATAGATTTATATTTAAAGCAACTGTTGATAATGAACGCTTAAATTCGGGATTTCAAGGAGAAACAGAAAGTGTCGGTTTGGCACGGTAACCTACACAAAAAGAAATCGTCGGGGGGCAGAAGGATAGCTCACCGAAAGAAGAGAAAGTTCGAACAAGGCTCATTTCCAGCGGAAACAACACTTGGGGAACCCAAATCAAAGATCTCTAGGGGAAGAGGCGGAAACCTCAAACGCAAGATCTTGGTTGACAAGTTCGTATGTGTAACAGACGTGAAGAGTGGGAAAACAGAAAAAGTCGAGATCACAAGAGTAGTCAAGAACCCCGCAAACGTTGACTATGACCGCAGAGGCGTGATAACCAGGGGTGCAGTGATCGAAACTTCGTTGGGCTTGGCACGCGTTACTTCAAGACCGGGACAACATGGAATGTTAAACGCGGTCTTAGTCAGTGCCGAGAAAAAGGGTCAATAACTCTTTATTTTGTGATTGACGCCACATTTCGTGTTTTCAACAGTTGCTTCGCGATGTTTTTGATTAGTTCACTTTTAGTATTCTTTTTCTTAACGAGAATCATGCCAGTTTTCAGCCAAGGCGTCTTCGGATAGGCCACGTCTGCGACAAGCTCGCAGTTTAACTGAAGTTTTTCAGCGGCAGTCTTAATTTCTTGAATTTGTGGAGAGGAGGAGGCTAGATTCTTTGGAACACGCCTTCCTTGCTTCCTAGTTCTTGTCGAATCAAAATAGGTTGGCCATACAATCACTTTTTCCTGTTGCCGCATATCAACTCACCCACATTCTATTTTTGACTGTAATACGCTATCAGCTTGGCATTGTTTTTGTCGATTCTCACAAAGCCAAATCGTTCAAACTGTATTACAGTGTTTTGCTTTAATTGCTTACACGTCTTTTCGGCAATGCCTTCGGACATTGCTGCATCGGGCATTACCACTTGGCATGGCATGTCCTCACCGACCGGTATCCAATGAATTAGCGGGGCTTTCCCTTTCTTCGCCTCTTCGTAGGCGTTACTGACAAATGACGCTTCGGCGGAATAGCTGCTTATCTTCTCAATTTTGACGTTGAACAATTCCATTAGGCGGATCATACTGCCTGTCTTAGTAGTATCTATGTCCTTCTTTGAAACCCAGAATGCTGCTGCGTGTTCGTTTCCTTCAGGCTTGATTGTGTATTCTCTAAATCCTCTCTCAGGGTATTCTGGATGTAGGTTGAGCCGCACCATGTATTCTTCTGGAATTTTTCTTACCGTTAGTTCAATCGGGTCCTGGACGAAGAAGTATCTATTAGCCGCTGGGTCTAGGATTTTGCGGTTGTAGGCGTAAAGATTTTCCCAGCTTAGAACAAGGTCTTGGGTCTTGGGTCCGATGTCGATTATCATTTTCTTGATAGCTTCGGGTGTTATTCCTCTTCTTCTTAAGGCCGCAAAGGTTGCAAGCCGTGGGTCATCCCAATCTTTGAACATGCCTTCTCTTATTCCTTGAACAATCTTTGACTTGCTCAAGTAGGCTCCTGTGATTTTGAGTCTGCCATAGTGAATGGCTTCTGGATATTTCCAGCCTAGGTGTTTGTACATGTACTCTTGTCTGACTTGGTTCGTCAGATGCTCCTTTCCCCTTATTATGTGGGTTACGCCCAGCAGATGATCATCTATGCCGCATGCGAGATTGTACAGTGGCCAGACATGGTACTTGCTGCCGACCCTTGGGTGTGGATGCTTCTTTGCATCGATAATGCGGGCGGCTGGCCAGTCTCTGACAGCGGGGTTAGGATGGCTTAAGTCAGTTTTTACGCGAAGAACTGCTTCGCCTTCGCTGTAACCACCTTGCTGCATACGATGCCATCTTGCTAGATGCTCCTCGATTGGTAAACTGCGGCAATCACATGATTTGCTCGCTAAGGCTTTTTCACGGAAGATCTCTGGCTGGCATGTACAGACGTAGGCATTTCCTGCGTTCAGAAGTTTTTCAGCATATTCGTAGTAGATTGAAATCCTGTCGCTTTGAATATGCTCTTCATTCGGTTTGCAACCGAGCCACGCCAAATCCTCTCTTATGCGATCGTAGAACTCCAGAAGCGGTCTCTTGATCTTCGGATCTGTATCTTCGAAGCGCAAAACGAACTTGCCTTCATACATGTGCGCGTATTCGTAGCACAGGATTATCGCTCTGGCTGAGCCTAGGTGTAGCACACAGTCTGGGTTCGGCGAAAACCGTGTAACAACTTGTCGATACTTGTCCACATTAGGCAAAGGCGGAAGACGTTTTTCCTTTTCGACTTTTTCTTTTACGAGCGCTTCAGGCCAGTTTTCCTCAACTATGCTTTTCTGCTCGTCGAATGATAGAGTGTTAACTTCTTTCACGATCTTGTTGACGAGTGTGAATATCTCCTTAATCTTGCTCCTTAGATCCGGTTTTTCGCCTAGTATTTTTCCAATGACAGGACCGGTCTGTGCTTTACCTTCGTGCTTTATAGCGTTCAGCAACGCAGTCTTTCGAATGTCTTCTCTAAGCTCAGAATTCTCAAGCAAAGGTTATGCCTTCAAATTCAGATTTTTCTTTCAATCAAGAATCTCGCGAAGGCTTTTAACTTTTCTTTTCCATCGGAAGCAGGCAAGTGGTTGTCAATTTGGCTCCAACTGTCTTCAACCATTTTTTTCGCGAATTGCTTAACGTATTCTATGGAACCATATTTTTGCATTATTGCGATTGCCTCGTTCCTGAGTTTCTGGTCTGAAGCATGTAGGTTCAGGATTTCGGCAAGTCTCCTTCTATCCTCAGTACTCCCAGTTTTCAAAGTGTGGATAACTATCAAACTCCGTTTTCCCTCGGTTATGTCTTGTCCGCGTCCGCCTTTCTTGGCTTCAAACTCGGTGCTGGTTAAGTCAAGCACGTCGTCCTGCATTTGAAAAGCTACACCAATGCTTTCTGCAAATCGACCGAATTCCGTTTCAAGCCGATCGTCTGCGCCTGCCAAGACAGCCGCGATCCTTGCAGACATTCGTGCTAGTGTGCCAGTCTTGTAAGCGCACATTTGCAGGTAGTCTTCTTCGTCTATTCTGTCAGCCTTTGCCAATCCTCTGTGCCATGCTATGTCCATGGCTTGGCCTAGGCTGAGGTTAATCATTTCCTGCGAGTATATCTCGTAGATTTTACATAATCTCTCCTTGGTAACTTCTTTCTTTTTCTCTATCAAAGGCAATAATGGTAGGTAGTACATGGTGTTTCCAGCATTTATGGCTACATCTGAACCGTAGACTTTGTAGGTACACGGCTTTCCTCTCCGAAGTTCAGACAAGTCCTCGATGTCATCTACCATCAGCGTTCCATTGTGAACCACCTCAGGTATTATGGCGAAATCAACAAAGTCGTCAGGGTTCTTGCCTAATGCTTCACAGACTAGCAAGAATAGAACTGGTCGCCATCGTTTTCCGCCTCGATCAAGAAACTCCCAAATAGGATTGGCTAATGTTTCATTTAATGTTTCCAAGTTGTAGGAATATCTTGGGGGGTTAGTTCTGAAAACTATGGCTTTTTTTGAGAAGACTCTGGGGATGTACTTTTCAATGGCTCTGTTTATTAGTGGGGCTTTTTCTTCCAGAAGGCGGTTAATGTCCAAGATTCTTCCCTCTACGTGAGTAGTTTTCGATGTTGAATCCTCGTGCTCTCAACCATTCTGCTGTTTTACCTGTCAGTATGACCGGTGCTTTATGTAGAGCGTGTATCGATTCCGCTCCTACCAAGAACATTGTAGTTCTCAATTCGTCTATCAAGAGTGAAAGCGCTGTTTTCGTTTCCTCGACGCCTTTGACTGCTGCTTGCAGCAAAGGATGTGAAAGACTGGATAAGCTTGCTCCCAGAGATATGGCCTTTGCAATTTCCAGGCCGTTCCGTATTCCTCCGGAAGCAATGATTGGAATGTTCACTGATTGAGAGACTTCGACTATGCTTGCAGCTGTCCAGATGCCCCAATCCCAGAAGGCATTGCCTAGTCTGCGTTGGGAACTACGGTTCTCTCCTTTGGCACGGTAATATTCCACGGCTGCCCAGCTTGTGCCACCTGCACCGCTTATGTCGATACCTTTTATGCCTGCAGCTTCGAGTTTCTCTGCTTCCTCCGTTGATATGCCTGCGCCTGTTTCTTTTGCGATCACAGGTTTGTCCAATTGGCATGCGATCTCTTCTATTCTCTTTAGTACTCCTTTGAAATTTGTTTGCCCCTCAGGCTGTACAGCTTCCTGTAACGGGTTCAGGTGTATTGCAATGGCATCTGCATCTATCATCTTCACTGCTTTCTTGGCTTCTTCCAAACCATATCCGTTGACAAGTTGGATTCCGCCAATATTTGCTATCAGAAAGGCTGTTGGTGCCTTCTTTCTGACGACGCTGAAAGTTTTCTCAAGCTGCTTATCTTCTATTGCCACCCTCTGGCTTCCAACGCCCATTCCTAAGCCTAGCTCTTCTACAGCTTCAGCTATCGTGGCATTAATCTTTGCAGCTTCGTCTGTTCCGCCAGTTATGGCGCCAACGATCAGCGGTGCCGAAAACTTGTGGTTAAACATATTCGTGGACAAGTCGGCGTTTTGCTTGTCGACTTCAGGTAGCGCTTTGTGAACGAAGTAAACGTCTTCGAGACCTGTTGTCACTTCTCTGGCTTGGACATCGTTATTTAAGGAGATTCTTATGTGATCTGCTTTGCGTTTCCTTGTTTCTTTCGCCAAGCCTATTCCTTCTCTATTAATGTGCCCTCAACCCTTTCTGCATTAAGCGATTTGAAAACAACGTTGGGTTTCGTTGCGTTCAGAATAGTCACAGGTATTCCCTGTTCTATTGCGGGTACGAGTTCCGCCACTTTTCCTAGCATGCCTCCTGTGACGTCGCAGACTGTTGACTTGCCTATTCCGTGTTGGCTCTTCTTCAATTCCGCCAGTGTCAAATGTGGAAGCATTTTCGCGTTCTTTTCTTTTTTCGGGTCGACATCGCAAAGTCCATCGACGTCAACTCCCATTATTATGCGTGTGGCACTGAATCTCATCGCGATTGCTGAGACAAGCTGGTCGCCCGAGAGTATGGTGAACCCCAGCTTTGTGTCCAGTACAGCGTCACCGTAGAGAACGGGTAAGAACCTTGTTTTCAGCAGCATTTTCAAAGGCGTGTCCTCGAAGTATCTGATTCGTCCGTTTTCTGTTGCTATGCATGATGATGGTGTCACACTCACTGCAGGTACATTGTGCATGATCAAGGAGTCCATTATTAGGCCATTGAGCACGGTCATGAAATGGTGTGTCTCTGCAAAACCGATCAACTGGCTTGGGTCTTTCAATCCGTCTTTGATGGAGTTTCTCTGGGCTGCAGGATGGCCGAAGCTTCCGCCGCCATGCACGACAATCAGGTTACTCGTGTTTGCCCGTTGGATCTCTTCCGCCAAACGGTCTATGACTTGAGTTCGAGCGGTAAGCTCCACATTCTTATCTGTGATCACTGATCCTCCGATTTTCAAGATTGTAGTACCATTTTCACTCAATTCTAACACCTTCCTCCGTTTTTCTAGCCACGAATGGTCTTCCACCAGATCTCTGTATCGCTTCCGAAACCTGTTCAAGCTTTTCTTCTCTGGCCAAAGCTATCATGCAGCCCCCACCACCGGCGCCAGTCAGCTTGGCGCCTAAAGCTCCTGCCTTTCTGGCGGCATTCGCAAGCCACTCTAGGGACTCGTCTGACACTCCAATGCCGTAAAGTAAAGCATGGTTTATGTTCATCATGGTCCCAAGCGTTTCCAAGTCGTTTTCCTTAAGTGCCTCTATGGCTCTCAGAACGATTTCACGGGCGGCCTTCATGAGGTGTTCAGTTACTCTGGGATATTTATCAACGAGGTCACGCACTTTTTCCACTTGAACACGCGTGGACCTTTCAACACCTGTATCCCCGATTATGAGCGGAATATTAGTCTTGACTTCTAACGGTTTGAACCCTGTATCCATCTGAAAAAGCATTGTTCCGCCCATCGTTGAAATCGCCGGGTCCACCCCAGACGGAGTGCCATGAACGATTTTCTCCGCCGCATAGGTTATGCGGAGGATGTCCTCTTTCGACAGTTTCACGTCCAATATAGCGCCTGTGGCCGCGGTCGTAGCCGCTATGACTGCAGCTGAAGATCCAAGTCCTGCACCCACGGGAACAGTTGAGTTGATCTCGATGTCTAAGCCGACATGTTGTCCATGTTTTTCCATTACTTTTTCTATGGCTTGCTTGACTGGTTCAAACTTCATTTTTGCCTCTTTCAGATCGCCTTGCTCAACTCTGAGACTGCCGTTTTCGAAGAAAACTTCGAGGTTCAAGTCCATTGATCTCACGTGGAGACGGTTATCATTCCTTTTTTCCACTCTTGCGTAGGCCCTTTTGTCTATTGCCATGACTATGGCTGGCTCGCCGTAGACTACAAAGTGTTCTCCGAGGAGTATTATTTTCGCGGGAGCTGAGGCAACGACCCCCATTCTTCACCACTATTTTGTGAAATACATGGCTGCATACCCAACTACGCTTGAGTAGTCACCAATTACATCACCACTGGTCTTATAGCATAATAGTTTTGCCTCTTTCGCTCCCATAGTCTTTGCAGCAGTGATCAAACCGGCTATTGGACCGTAACCGCATGCACTGATTCCGCGTTTTTCAACGGTGGAATAAAACATGTCTTCATTCATCGATTCTATTGTTCTGATGGCCATCATATCGTTTTCCAACGCTCTTTCCTGCGGCTCGTAATGGGTCATATCTGAAGAAGCAATGACAACGGCGTTCTTGCCCATCAAAACACTGCTAACTGCACGTCCGACTTCTTTCACTGAATCTAAATCCTGCATCAAGAAGCAGATTGGGACAATTTTGAATTGTGAGCCATAAAGATACTGGAGAAACGGAAGTTGCACTTCGATTGAATGTTCAAAACGATGAGCGAATTCATCGACATCAACTATCCGTGATTCTCTCACGATCTTGTTGGCTATTTCAGTGTCTATTTCAACGTCTCCTAACGGTGTTCGCCAAAAGCCTTCACTCATGACTGCGAGAGGGCTGCCATACCCAGTGTGGTTTGGGCCGAGAATCACAACGGCATCTGGCTTTCCATCGAGGGCGAGCTTATAGTATGCATGGGCTGCTACTGGGCCAGAGAAGGCGTAACCAGCATGTGGGCAAACTAGGCCCATTATATTTTTCAGATCACTTTTGGCTACATCGGGAAGTTTTCTAGGCCCAAGCTCATGTAAAAAACAATTCCTGATTTGTCTTCTCAGTGATTCTGCTGTTCCCTCATAGAAGGCTCCGGCTTGGCATGGTTGCCGAACCTTCGCCATTCCGTTAGATTTCATCCTCTTCCTTCGTGATCTTTGCCTCAAAATCATCAATAGTTATGGATGGATCTTTGTCTGGTGAGAGTTCTCCTCTTTCGCGCAGGATTTGCCTGGCCAAGAGCCAGTAGATAACGGCTAAAGCTCGTCTGCCCTTGTTGTTTGTCGGTATGACTAGATCTACGCCAGTGAACTCGTTGTCTGTGCTGCAAAGAGCCACGACAGGTATGCCCACGGCGGCTGCTTCTTTGACAGCTTGGGCGTCTGCTCTCGGGTCTGACACCAGCAGGACTTCAGGTTCAATGCGGTTTGGATACAACGGGTTAGATAGGAGTCCAGGGATGAAACGGCCAATTACTTTGGTTGCCTTAGTTGTTTCGGAGAATCTCTTGACCGGTTCTTGCGCGTATAGTCTAGCTGCGGCGGCTGCCACCTTTGTGGGTTCGAATCTGGCAAGGAATTTTGCGGCGGCTCTTATGCGGTCATCTGTTTTCTTGACATCTAGGACAAACAGGCCGTCTGGCCTTACACGATATATGAACTGTTCCATGTCGCCTGTTTTCATTCTTGTTCCGATGTGTATTCCTGCCGATAACAGTGTGTCTCGGGGCAGGAGCAGTCCTTCTTCAGGAGTAACTTCCTCTTCTACTTGTGTCTCAGCCACGGTTTCGGGTTTTGTTTCCTCTTCTAATGGTTCCTTTTCTTCCTTGTTTTCTTTATTGATTTCTTGGTCTTCTGACATGTTCTTGTTCTCCTAAGTCGCTTGGAGATCTGCCATCTTCGCTCTGTCTCCTAAGAACTCTTCTATTCTTATTAACTCGTTTATTTTTGCTATTCGCGCTCCTTCAGCGATTCCCGTCTTTATTATCGGGCATCTTAGGGCGACAGCTAACTGAGCTATGTGCCAATCGCATGTGTCGCCAGAGCGGTGAGCGATTATCGGTAAGTACCCATTTGCTTTTGCCATTTCGACTGTTTCTGAAGCATCTGTGAGGGTGCCTATTTGGTTGATCTTTATTATTACGGCGTTGGCTGCGGATTTCTTGATTCCATGGCTTAGTCTTTCATTGTTCGTGGTGAATAGGTCGTCTCCACAGATCAGGCAGTCCTTGGTTTTCTTGGTGAGTTCCGCGAAGCTGTCAAAGTCTTCTTCGTGGAATGGGTCTTCAACGTACAGAAGATGATATTTCTTGATAAGTTCAAGCAGGAAATCTAGCTGTTCGCCGGAGTTTCGTTTTTTCCGTTCTCTCTTGTAAACATATTTTCTCTCTTTGCCGCTCCAGAGAGAGGAAGCAGCCACGTCAATCCCTAGGCCACATTCGAAACCTAGGTCGCTGCCAACTTCTTCGCATGTGTCAGCAAGAATTTCAAGAGCCTCTAGATTTTCGATATTTGCAATCCATGCTCCTTCGTCGCTTTTTCCGCCGTTGAAAAGTTTGTCTTTCTTTCCAAGGACATCGCCTATTTTTCTGTGAACTTGAGCGTTGGCTGTTGCGGCTTCTAAGAAGGATTCGGCTCCGTGTGATAGGACTAGGAATTCCTGTATGTCTGGGGTTTTTCCCTGGGTGTGCTGTCCACCACTAATTGCATTTCCCAAAGGATAAGGCAACTCATGAGCCATTTGCCCGCCTAGGTATTGAAAAAGGAGTGAATCATAAGAGTTTGCCGCGGCCTCTGCCACTGCCAGCGAGATGGCGAAAGCAGTGTTTCCTCCTATAACTCTGAAGTCCTTTGTGCCGTCAACTTCATGAAGCGCTCTATCTATTTCTTCTTGAAAATTGGCGTTTAATCCCACAATTTCCGGGGCTACGAGTTCCTCAACTTTCTTGACGGCTTGATCTACTCCGCCTTGTGGATAATAGACAACTTCAGTCTTTCCTCGACTCTTTCCTGCAGGGGCAGAAGCCCTGCCGAATCCTGAGGTTGTTATGACGTCAACTTCTATCGTTTCTTCGCCTCGACTGTTGAAAACTTTTCTTGGGATGACATCTTCAATGACTGTTGACATTTTCTTCTCCTTTCATGGGGTCACTGGTAGGTTCTTGCCTCTTTCCGTTTTTGAGCTTCTTCATAGAAACGTAAAACTTCATCGATTATTTCGACGTGTGACAGCAGCATTCGGCGGCAGCAATATCTTTTGACATCAAGGCTGTCTAGGACTTCGCCTGCGTCCTCTCCGGCTTTGACTCTTCGGGCAAATTCTTCCCACTTGTCTCCAACCAGTTTGCCGCATGTAAAACATCTTACTGGAATTATCATCAATAAACCTCACTATCTGTAGCTTTTCTGTTCTTTGGCCCTTGCTCCTGGTCCTCCGAACTTTTTAGATTCCTTTTTCCTGGAATCTCCGACAATCATTGTTCGGTCATACTCGGCAAAAACTGTGCGCAAGTGTGAGCTTTTTGTCCATTTCAGCAAGGCGTTCGCAATAGCCATTCTTGCGGCTTCTGCTTGTCCCATGTAGCCTCCGCCTGAAACCGTTACGTCAACATCCAACTGCTTAGAGACATCCTCTCCTGCGTGCAGGAGTGGCTCTTTGATTTTCTCACGTGAGATCTCTGGTTCAAAAATCTCGAGTGGGGTTCTGTTAATGCGTATTTTGCCGCTTCCGGGTCTTGCGACTGCGCGTGCTATGGCTGTTTTTCTTTTTCCGCTAACGACTAAGACTTTTTTTGCTGGCATAATCATTCACCTGCGTTCCATCCTATTTCTTTTGAAAACTCGCCGACGGTGAAGTATGGGCACGTCAACTTTTTGGCTTGGGCGTTTGGTAGTGTTTCCATTTTCTGGTCTTTGAGATTGCTTGGTACTCCCATGTAGACCTTAAGCCGCTTGTACGCTTGCTTGCCTTTTGGTTGCTTGAATGGTAGCATGCCTCTGACGCTTTTTCTGACGATTTTGTCAGGTCTTCTATAGTGAAATGGGCCCATTCTTGGGTGTCCTACTGAGAGAAATTCTATAGCGTCTTTCAGTTTGCTTCGTTTTTTCCCGGAAAGTATGGCTTTTTCAGCGTTGATGATGACTATTTCTTCACCATTGAGTATGCGTTTTGCGACGCTTGTTGCCATTCTTCCTAGAATGAGTCCGTCGGCATCTATTATTGTGATCTGTCTTGTTGTCTGCATGTTCTCACCCGATTATTTTGACGTTTGATCCTTTTGGATGGTTCTTGACTAGTTCAGCGAAAGATAGACACTTGCCTTTTGAAGCGTAAATCTTCTCTTTCGCTTTTTCAGAGAACGCCAAGGCCGTAACTGTTATGGGGTGGCTGATTTCGCCTGTGCTTAAGACCTTGCCTGGAACTACTACAACTTCGTCTTCATGCGTGTATCTATTGAGGCGACTTAGGTTCACGGCTGGACGATTATTTCTGGGTTTGGCTAGTCGTTCGGCGATGTCTTTCCAGATGTCAGCTTCGTTTTCGTTGCTTTGTTTTCTGAGAAATCGAATAAGCTTTACAAGTTCGGGATTTGTCGTCTTAACTTTCCTCACTCTTTTTCACCTTAATTTGGCCTTCAAACTCTTTCAACTGTCTATCCAATATTCTCACTGCTTCTTCCAGTATCCTGTCTGGCTTAAGCGCCCCTGAAGATTCTAGGCTAAAAATGAACGTGTTTTCTTCCCAACCAACCTGTATTGCTTTCGGATCTTGTGAACAAGCTTCAACGCAATCTTGGCATAGTGTGCATGCGACTAGATCTTTGACTTCTATTTTGTCGCCGGTCTTTGCTAGGACCTTTCTTGGGCAGATGGCCACACATTTTCCGCAAGAATCGCAATGCTTGCTTGAGATCTGTATCTTTGGGAAATACTTGTAGGCACACATTGACACTGGTTGCCATTTTGCATGGTTCTTGCCCTTGCCCAGCCTTGCATAGGCTTCAAGCCTTAGTTTCTGTTCCTTCGCCAGCTTAGCTATCGGGATAGTGTCGCTTACTGGTGTAACTTCATTGTTTTCAGAGATGAGTTCTCCTGAGTAAACTGATCTAGTTCCCTCTTTTGCTTCTACGTCCAATGTAAGTGTGACTCGGCACAGGTTACAACCAAATTCGCTCTGGCACTTGCAGTCTTCTGGCAGATTGTAACTGTCTAGGTCGGTTTTGAGTGGGACAAGGCCCAGCCTGTGGGCTATCGTCTCATCTGCCATGATGGACGAGTTCTCTAGCATTACTACCTCGTCTATTGCCATGCATGGAACTTCAGAGATTATTACTCTTCTCAAAGCATTCACATACGGAACGTCAACTTCCTTAATCAATAACCGCATGTTTCTGTCGTCTTTTTCGAGCACTTTTATTTCCACTTGTTTAGACACTCCGTAATGGAACCATGATAACTGGTGTGCCGTTCAATAGAATATTGGTGCATTATTTCAATTTTTCTATTGAAACAATAACAACACGAATTGCTAGACTCTTCTTCCTCTTCTTCCGCCCGGTCTTCTTGTTCCATCATGTGGGACGGGTGTGATCTCTTCAATGCGCTCTATGCGGAAACCGGCTCTCGCAAGGGCCCTGATTGCAGCCTGTGCGCCTGGGCCTGGGGTTCTTGGTCCTGACCCGCCTGGGGCTCTTACTTTGATGTGGATGGCTGTTATTCCCTTGTCTTTAGCGGTGTCAGCTGCCGCGCTTGCTGCTCGCATTGCGGCGTACGGTGATGACTCGAGTCTGTCCTGTTTTACGAACATTCCTCCGGATGTTCGAGCTATGGTTTCTGCACCTGAAATATCTGTTATGTGAATTAGAGTGTTGTTGAATGAGCTGAAAATGTGGACTACAGCCCATCTTTCGTTTCTTTTGCTGGAGCTCATCATGATTCCTCCATTTACTCTTTGCTTGGACCAGCGCTTGGTGGGGTTGCCACGGCTACTGCTTGACGCAGAGGGTGGTTGGGGTTTGCGAGTGGGCTTCTGGGAGCGTATGATATGTGGCCTTCTTCGTTTTTCTTTACTATGTAGTTCGGTGAAGTGACTCGTCGGTCTTCTATGGCTATGTGTCCATGGGTTATCATTTGCCGGCATTGGTGGGTTGTCTTTGCTAGTCCTTTGCGGAAAACGATTGTTTGAAGTCTGCGTTCTAAAATGTCTTCTATCGTTAGGTCTAGAACGTC
>Ga0315277_10000224_pt1 | contig 95534 bp, 54 predicted proteins | sample YL17G05_15_MG_FD_203695 | JGI IMG/M metagenome (GOLD analysis project Ga0315277, IMG submission 203695) | Sediment microbial communities from Yellowstone Lake, YNP, Wyoming, USA - YL17G05_15 | ecosystem: Environmental > Aquatic > Freshwater > Lake > Sediment | place: USA: Wyoming | collected...
CGCGACCAACCGATCGTCTTCGATGAAGACGTACGGCGGATCATTGCTGGGGCAGCCGGCGTTCCCGTAGAAATAATCGAACCCGAGACGGGTGGGTCCGCCGCCGACCGGTTGGCTGAAATCGACACCCCATTGAAGCGTCTCATCCGTTTGGAAAACCTTGTCCTGGTCATAGTAATTTTCGGCCTTGCTTCCGTCTTTTGTCTTCCATTCGAGCCCGAGATGCCATTTCCCGATGTAGGCCGTGCCGTAGCCGCGGCTCCGGAGGAGGGAGGCGAGTGTCAGGCGCGTGGGTTCGATCAAGGGAAGCCAGTACGGCATCAGGACACCCTTTTTAAGCCGGGTCCTCCATGGATATCGTCCCGTGAGGAGGCTGTAGCGCGTCGGCGTGCACATCGACGCGGGTGTGTGCGCGTCCGTGAACTTCGTACCTTCGGCCGAAATCTTATCCATATGGGGCGTCGGGATCAGAGATCCGGGATTATAGCATCCGGGATCCCCGAGTCCCATATCGTCGGCCATGATGATGACGATATTCGGCAGCTTTTCCGGCGGCGCAAGATCTCCCCTGACATTTCTTGCGAGAGGGAAGGCTAGAGCGGGCGCACCAAGGCCGAGAGACTTCAGAAAATCTCGTCGATCCATAGCGTTCTCCTTACGGGGACGGCTCCCCGAATCTTGGGATTCATGTCGCCGGCCGGGCGAACCGCCAGCCTTCCCGGAGCTGCCTGGAAAGCGTGGCAATAATTTCCTTGTTCTCCGGGAAACCGGCGATGTTGACGTTTTCGTCCGGGTCGATCTGATTGTCATAAAGCTCTAAGGCGGCCAAGTCTCCAGCCTGCTTTTTGTCGTCGTCCCAGGACCGCCATTCGACATAGTGGTGGCGCGGCGTGACCATGGAATAGCCCATATATCGCTTCCCGTCAGGCGAAACGTTCGGCCGTCGATGGTACTGGCTGAACACCGCCGGCTTCCATTTCCGGAGGGGATCTTTGAGAAGCGGTTTGAAGCTCGTTCCTTCCATGATCCGGGGAATATCCACGCCGGCCAGGTCGCACAGGGTCGGGTAGAGGTCGACCAATTCGGTAAGCTGGGCGCAGGAACTACCACTCTGGCTGACGCCCGGAACGCGGATGAAGAGCGGCACCCGGGTATCGATGTTGTAGTTCGTTTGCTTGGTCCAGCCGTTGTGCTCGCCCAGCTTGTAGCCGTGGTCGCCCACGACCACGACGATCGTGTTTGAATCGAGGCCCAGCTTCTGCAAACCCTCGAGCAATCTTCCCAGGCAGGCGTCGATATAGCTGACCGAAGCATAATAGCCGTGCTTCAGGCGTCGGGCGATATCCTCGGGCATCGTAAAGACGGACGGGTGGCCGACGAATTCCAGATCGTAGCATCCCTTGAGCTCATAGTTCGAGTCCGCGGCCATGACCGGCGCGAATTTCGGCAGATAGGGATTCGAGGCCAACGATAGGCCGTTCCGGTCATAAAGGTCCCAATATTTCTTGGGCGCGACGAACGGCAGATGGGGCCGGTAATATCCCAAGCCCATATAGAACGGCTGCTTGCGATCCTTGATCCTCTTGAGCGTCTCCAGCGCCAGGTCGGTCTGGGCCCCGTCATAGAAAGCGCTGTCGGGCGCTTCCGAACATTCCGTCGAACGCCCGTAGGCCCAGCCGCCCGCATAAGCTTTGGGGTTCTTCTTGATCCTTTCTTCCCGGACGGCGGCAAGCTCCTTCTTGAGCTCATCATCGTAGTAGAACGATTCCGGGTCACGGTCGATGAGCGCGGGCGTGTCGTATTCCGCGGGCCGAAGGTCGGGCTCATCCCAGGAAATCCGGTCGGGCATGTGGTTATGGAAGATCTTGCCGAGAGAGACCGTGTAGTAGCCGAACTTGTGGAAATGCTGGGGCATGGTCACGACGTCGGGGATCGTCTTCCGGAACTCCTCGCCCAGGCTCCAGACCCGGGTCGAATCCGGCCGAAGACCGGTCATGATGCTCGCCCGTGACGGCGAGCAAGCGGCGGCTTGGCAGTGAGCCCGGGTGAAGATTGCCCCATCGCGCGCCAACCGGTCGAAAGAGGGTGTTTTGATCTCCTCGTTGCCATAACACCCTAGATCGGGGCGCAGGTCATCGACGAAGATGAAAAGGATATTGGGACGTCGAGAGGTTGCGCCGTTACGGAAATCCGCGAACATACCCGCCAGGAGCCCCGCCGAAGTCGCCTTGAGAAATTCCCTGCGGCTTTGAGGCCTCATGAAATGCGCTCCATTCGACCACCTTGTGTAGTCGCAATTCATTACGATGACGTTTCGTTTCTTAAAGTATCAAACCAAAAAAATGAATTTGTCAAGTTTTCACTTAGGATCATAGGCGATCTTCGCGAAGGCCATTACGCTAAAGATCTGGAATAAAGGCTCCAAGGGGAGCCTAAAGAATCCCGATCAGAATCCGGATCTATCGATACATGAAATACGCACATTCAGAAAAGAAAGGCTGAGCCGGAGGTCGACTGGAATCCCTGGACCATCCGAAGCGTATTGCCTGTCCCGCATGTTCTTCGCCGCGGCTCCAGTGAATGTGATGACGGCAATCTGGTCGGGCGAAACGCCCATCTCTTCCACGAGGGGCTTGATACGCTTGCCCAGCCTATACGTCTTCCCGGTCCCTGGGCCGGCCAACAGGAGAAAGGGACCGGGCCTCTTATGTAGATCATCAGAGGATAACTTTTTTTCCGCTCGAAGCCTGGGGCGCGTTCGGAATCGGCCTGAATCCCCATCCTAGCCTCGTGAACGAGGGTATTCCGGCCCGCGGGCGATATCAAGCGCAGCCGTGTCAACGGTCATGCAATATTAATCCCAGGCGGTCATTGATAATTTACCCCCTCGCCTGATTCGAAGTCGGAAGGATTAGGGAATTCTTCTCGTGTTCGTAGGGCTCATCGGAACCGTCATGCGGCGCGCCGCCCGTTCCACTCCGTTTGCACTGTTCGGTTCCCTCGAGTACCATACAAGACCTTCGAGGCGATGCGGACATCGGGAGACACGCCATGAGCCGAAAGACGTGTTCGCGCCGGGATTTCATGAAACAGCTCGGCCTGGGCGCGGCGGGCTTGACGGCTGCGGGCGCGGGATTCGCACCCGGGGCCGTCGCGGAGAAGAAATCGGGTCCGCCCAACATCCTGTTCATCCTCAGCGACGAGCAGCGCTGGGACACGCTGGGATGCTACGGCGAGAACATGGGCCGCGCCCTGGGCATGACGCCCTACCTGGACGCCATGGCGGGCGAGGGGGTGCGTTTCAGCCGCGCCTTCACCGCCCAGCCGGTCTGCGGACCGGCCCGCGCCTGCCTCCAGACAGGGCTCTACGCAACCCAAACCAGCTGCTGGCGGAACGGCATCCCCCTGCCGCCCGACGCGGTGACGCTGCCCCGCCTGCTCAAGCCGGCCGGTTATGAGGTGGGCTATATCGGAAAATGGCATCTCGCGCCCGACGAGGCCGGGAACCGTGATTACGGGGACCCTCCCGTTCCGCCCGAAGGCCGCGGCGGCTACGACGATTTCTGGCTGGCCTCGAACATCCTGGAGTTCACGTCGCACGGCTACGACGGGCACATGTTCGGCAAGGACATGAAGCCGGTGCCGTTCCCGAAAGACAGGTATCGCGTCGACGCCCTCACGGATTTTGCCGTGGATTATCTGCGCCGCCGCGACGGCAAGCGCCCCTTCTTTCTTTTTCTCTCCTACGTCGAGCCGCACCACCAGAACGACCACGGCGATCATTTCGAGGGCCCACGGGGTTCCAAGGAGAAGTACAAGAATTATCCGGTTCCCGGCGACTTGGAAGGCGCCAAGGGGAACTGGCCGGCGGAAATGCCGGATTACCTGGGCTGTTGCGCAAGCCTGGATTCCGCGGTCGGCCGTTTGCGCGCCGAGCTGAAACGGTTGAGAAGGGATGACGACACCCTTGTGATCTACACGAGCGATCATGCCTGCCATTTCCGGACGCGGAACGGCGAATACAAGCGGTCGTGCCATGACAACTCCATTCGCGTTCCTCTGGTCGCGGCCGGTCCGGGCTTTCGCGGCGGGAAGGTCGCGGATGACCTGGTCAGCCTGATCGACCTTCCGCCGACGATCGTCTCCGCCGGGAGGGTGAAACCGCCGGAAGCGATGCGCGGCCGGGCGCTGCAAGGCCTGCTGGACGGAAGCGCCAAGGACTGGCAGGACGACGTGTTCGTCCAGATCAGCGAAAGCCAGACCGGACGGGCGGTGCGGACGTCCCGCTGGAAGTACTCCGTGCGCGCGCCGGGCCCGAGCGCCGCCTCGGCTGATTCCTACAACGAGGATCTTCTTTACGACCTCGAAAAGGACCCTCACGAACGGAACAACCTGGTCCGCGACCCCGGGCTGGCGGACGTTCGCGCGGAATTCCGCGAACGGCTGATACGGCGCATGCGTCACGCGGGAGAATCCGAGCCCGCCATCCTGCCGGCCCGGGACGCCTGAAGACCGGCCGCTCTGAAGAAGGACCTGAAGCGTTCATCCAATCGGCCGTCGGGCGCTGATTCACTTCCGGCCTTGGCCTGACCAGGAGAGCTCCCAAAGGGCCGGGTCGATCAAGCCCAACGGTTCTAACCGGCAATTCTATGTCGTTCTGACGGCTTTAAAAACGCAGGCCCAAGTCGGCCCGCGCTCCCCTCCTCGAAAATCGGCCTTGCGGTGGATTGGATTGCCACAGCGTCCGCTTTGGATGGGCGGCTTCAAGCTATTGACATGACGCCGCCTGGACATCATGATGCCGTCGACCTTATCCTCAAAAGAGGGAAAAATGAAAAAAGAGATGAAAAAGCTCATTCAGAGAAGCGCTTTCGTGATTTTTCTTTCACTTTCCATCTTCAATCCGGGAATAGCTCGGGAATCAAAATATATTGGTAGCGATCCGATCAATTCAATGTTCGTGCTAGGATCTTCACAAGAGGCTATTCCTCAGACGCCGGATAAGTTCAAATGGTTTGAAGAAGCGAAATTCGGGCTCTTCATTCATTGGGGGCTGTTCAGCATCCCGGCAAGCATGTGGAACGGAGTCCCGGCCAGCAGGACTTCAGAGTACATCATGATGGAAAAAAAGATCCCGGCCGGGATCTATGAAAAGCTGGCCGGTCATTTCAATCCGTTTCAATTCGACGCGGAGCGGTGGGTTCAAATGGCCGAAGATGCAGGGATGAAATATATCGTATTCGTCAGTAAGCATCATGATGGATTCGCCATGTATCATTCAAACGTGAGTCCCTACAACGTCGTCGACGCAACTCCCTGGAAGCGTGATCCGCTCAAGGAGCTTGCCGAGGCATGCCGCAGGCATAACCTGAGGCTTGGCGTCTACTACTCCCAGGCCGTTGACTGGCACCATCCCGACGGTGCGGGAAACTCTTGGGATTTCGATTTGAAAGGAAAGGATTTCGACAAATATCTGCGTGAAAAAGCGCTGCCGCAGGTTCGTGAGCTGCTCACGAACTATGGCCCTATTTCGACCTTCTGGTTTGATTGGCCGACATGGATGACTCAGGAACGATGCCAATTGTTCAGCGATATGGCAAGGTCGCTGCAACCCGAGATGCTGATCAACAGCCGCCTGGGAGACAAAATCGTGTGGCCTGGTCCATCCGTCGATTATCGGTCCATGGGGGATGACGAAATTCCTAACGCCAGAGTCTCCGGCATATGGGAAACCGCCGGAACCATGAACACCAGCAACGGCACGTGGGGATATAACCAGTATGATCAGGAATGGAAATCTCTGCCTACAATCACTTTTAATTTGGTCGATATAGTCAGCAAAGGCGGCGTCTATCTCCTGAATACCGGACCGACATCGGATGGCGTGATTCCTAAGCCGACACAAGATGTGTTTCTGGGAGTGGGAAAATGGCTCAAGATCAACGGCGAGTCCATTTATGGGGCCGGGCCGACCCCTTTCGGCTATGAATTCGGAAGTGAAATCCAAGGGAAAAAAGACAGAAGAGGCAATCCCGCATTTGATATTAAGAAGGAATTGCGATTTACGACCAAGCCCGGCAAACTCTATATTCACATTTTCAAGTGGCCAAATGAAACCCTGGAGCTTGCCGGGCTCAAAAAAGAGGTCATGAGCGCCTATTTTCTTGCTGACCCTGATAAAAAGCCTCTCTCCTTTTCACAGGTCGGCGAAAAGGTGAAACTCACCCTGCCGCCACAGGCTCCCGATCCTATCGATACGATCGTGTGCCTGGAGCTGAAAGACGATCACGAAGCCGGGCAGAACATCATCGACACGAGATTCCTTTATCGCCCGGCTCGTGCTCGGGGAGCAATAAGGGTTGCGCAACATATTTTCGGCTCCCCGTTGTAACCTCCATTGAAAGAATTCTTAAGGGGGAACACTTTTCGTCCTTCACGTACGCGCCGGCGAAAAAATTTGGCGGAAAGTCCGTCCTCGCCGCCGGGCATAAGGCGCGCGTTTTCCGACCGGCCCTCCCGCGAGGTTGACATACATCGAAAGCCACCATATAAAGATTACCGAGAAGGTGGGCCGATTTCGGCGCCTCCGGATTGAACGTTATTTGGACCGCGTGTTGAAAAGGAAACAGGCATGAGAAAAATCGCCGTCATCGATTCGCATACCGGGGGAGAGCCCACGCGGCTCATCGTCGCCGGGGGGCCCGATTTGGGCCGGGGGCCGATGGCCGAGCGGCTCGACCGTTTCCGCCGGGACTTCGATCAAATTCGATCCGCCGTCGTCAACGAGCCGCGCGGCTCGGACGTCGTCGTGGGCGCCTTGCTCTGCGAACCGGAGGATCCCGCCAGCGCGGCGGGCGTCATCTTTTTCAACAACGTGGGCTATCTCGGAATGTGCGGTCACGGGACGATCGGCCTCCTGGTCACGCTGGCGCACATGGGCCGCGCTCACCCGGGGGAGCACCGCATCGAAACGCCCGTGGGGACCGTCGCCGCGACGCTCTATCCGGGCGGCGAAGTGACCGTGGCGAACGTGCCGAGCTACCGGAAAGCCAAAAGCTTCGCGGTCGAAGTGCCGGGCCTGGGCCGCGTCTCGGGGGACGTCGCCTGGGGCGGCAATTGGTTCTACCTCGTGGAGGACCACGGCCAGACGCTCAGCCTGGCGAACGTGGAAACGCTGACGGACGTCGCCTGGCGGATCCGGAGCGCCGTGAACGCGAGCGGCTTTCCCGAAGTGGACCACGTCGAGCTGTACGGCCCGCCCACTGCGGGCGCGAATTCGCGCAGCTTCGTCCTCTGTCCCGGAAAAGCCTACGATCGCTCGCCGTGCGGGACCGGCACGAGCGCGAAAATCGCCTGCCTGGCCGCCGACGGCAAGCTGGCCGAGGGGGTGGCGTGGGTGCAGGAAAGCATCCTCGGCAGCACCTTCACCGGCCGCTATTCGATGCGGGACGGCGCGGTCATCCCGTCCATTACCGCCACGGCCTTCGTCACCGCGGAATCGACGCTGATCCTCGACGACAAGGACCCTTTCATCTGGGGGATCCGGATCTGATGTCCGGATGGGACGCCGTCGTCGTCGGGGCGGGCATCGTCGGGGCCGCCTGCGCCTCGGAGCTCGCGCGCGCGGGCCTGTCGGTGATCGTCCTCGACCGGGGCCCCGTCGGAGGGGGCGCGACCGCCGCGGCCATGGGCCACGTCGTTGTGATGGACGATTCCGAAGCCCAGTTCGCCCTGACGTCGTATTCGCGCCGTCTCTGGCGGGAGCTGGCCGCGGAGCTGCCGGCGGATGTCCATTATGACTCCTGCGGGACGCTCTGGGTGGCGGCCGATGAGGAGGAGATGGCCGAAGCCCGGCGGAAAGCCGAATTCTGCCGGGCGCGGAGCCTCGGCGCGGAAATCCTCGACAATGCGGCCCTTCGGTCGGCCGAGCCGAACTTGCGCCCCGGACTGGCGGGGGGACTGTTCGTCCCCGAGGACGCCGTGCTGTATCCCCCGTCCGCGGCCCGATTCCTTCTCGATCGCGCCCGGCGGGGCAAAATGGAAGTCCGGACCGGGGTCGAAGTCCAGGCCCTGGACCCGGACGGCGGAGTCGTCCTCGGCGACGGCACGAGGATCAGCGCCGGCCTGACGGTCAACGCCGCCGGATGCTGGTCGCCCGACCTGACGGCGGGGCTGCCGGTCAAGAAGCGCAAAGGCCATCTCGTCGTGACCCACCGCTATCCCGGCTACGTGCGGCACCAGATCGTGGAGCTGGGCTACCTGAAGAGCGCGCATTCCGTGTCCTCGGATTCGGTGGCCTTCAACGTCCAGCCGCGGCCGAACGGCCAGATGCTCATCGGATCCTCCCGCCAATACGGGGCCGAGCGTCCGGACGTGGAGTTCGGGATCCTCCGGCGGATGCTGGAGCGGGCCGCGGCCTATCTGCCCGAAATCGGAGGGCTCACCGCGCTCCGGGCTTGGGCCGGGTTCCGGCCGGCGACCCCCGACAAGCTGCCGCACATCGGCCCGTCCGCCGAGCTTCGCAAGATCTGGCTGGCCACGGGCCACGAGGGCCTGGGCATCACGACCTCGCTCGCGACCGGCCGGCTCCTGGCGGACATGGTCCTGAACCGGCCCTCCGAGATCCCGGTCGATCCGTATTCGCCCTCCCGCTCCCTCCCGAAAGGCCAGGCCCATGACTGAGACGGTCGCCCTCACCATCAACGGCCGGCCGATCCGGGTCCCGGCCGGAACGGTTGTCGCCGTGGCCCTGGCGCTCGCCGGAGAGTCGCGCTTCCGGCGCTCCGTAGCCGGCCATCCGCGGGGCCCTCTCTGCGGCATGGGCGTGTGCTTCGAATGCTGCGTCACGATCGACGGCCGGCCGCATAGCCGCAGCTGCCAGACGCTCTGCGCGGAGGGCATGGAAGTCCGGACCGATGAGTGACGCGTCCTCCCGGTTCGAAGTCGTCGTGGTCGGCGCCGGGCCGGCCGGTCTCGCCGCGGCGGCCGCGGCGGCGGAATGCGGCCGGCGGACCCTCGTCCTCGACGCCACCCCGTGGCTCGGCGGCCAGATCTGGAGGGGCCGGGAAGCGGGAGGCGGTCCGGGGTCGGCGAAGCGCTGGCTGGCCAGACTCCATGCCGCCGGGGCCACCATCGCCCGCGAGACGACCGTCGTCGCGGCGCCCCGCCCGGGGACCCTCCTCACGGAATCGCCCCAGGGTCCGCGGGAAATCGGATGGGAGAAGCTCATCCTGACGATCGGGGCGCGCGAGCTCTTCCTTCCCTTCCCGGGCTGGACGCTCCCCGGCGTCGTCGGCATCGGCGGCCTGCAGGTCCTGGTCAAGGGCGGATGGCCTCTGGCCGGGAAAAGGATCCTCGTCGCCGGCAGCGGCCCCCTCCTGTTCGCCGCCGCCGCGGGATTTCGGGCCGCGGGCGCCGACGTCGTTCTGATCGCCGAACAGACGGACCGCGCCCGGCTCGCCCGCTTCGTCCTGTCGCTCCCCCGGCTCGCGCCCGGCAAGCTGCTCCAGGCGGCCAGGTATCAGGCCGCGCTTCTCGGGGTCCGGTACCGCACGGGATGCTGGGCCGTCTCCGCCCAGGGAACCGACCGGCTGGAGGGCGTCACGCTTCGAAGCGCCCGCGCGACCTGGACGGAGCGGTGCGATGTCTTGGCCACGGGATTCGGCTTCATTCCGAACCTGGAGCTGCCCCGACTCCTCGGCTGCCGCGCCGAAAACGGCGCGGCGGTCGTGGACGATCGGCAGGAAAGCTCGCAGGCGGGAATCTATGTCGCCGGCGAGCCGACGGGCATCGGCGGGGAAGGCCGGGCCCTGGTCGAAGGCCTCGTCGCGGGTTACGCGGCCGCCGGCCGTCCGGAGCGGGCCGTGCGGCTGTTCCGAAGACGGCGGCGGGCCAGGGCGTTCAGCCGGGCGATGGATCGGGCTTTCGCCCCGCGCGGCGAGGTGAGGAACCTGGCCGATCCGGAGACCCTGATCTGCCGCTGCGAGGATGTGACCCGGCGCGACCTCGAGAAATACGGCGACTGGCGCTCCGCCAAGCTCCAGACGCGCTGCGGGATGGGCCCCTGCCAGGGCCGGACCTGCGGCGGCGCCGTCGAGAAGCTCTTCGGCTGGGACGCCGCCTCGAACCGGCCGCCGGTCTTTCCGGTCCGGATCGGGACGCTGAGGGATCCAAACTCAGGCTTCCGCGGCGCTTCGAAATAGATTCGGCCCCGGATCGGGACGCGGGGCGGACGGGCCAGGCCCCGCTCAGCGCCGGCGTTTCATGGCCAGCGCCGAAGGCGCCACGGCAATGCCGCCCCGCGCCGTGCAGCGGAGTTCGATGGGCATCATCCGGCCCACATCCGCGACGGCATCGAGGGTTTCGTCCAGGGGGATGGGATTCGGATAGCCGCCCAGGACGAGGTCCGCGCAGACCATGGCCCCCGACGCGGCGACGGCATTTCTCGTATGGCAGGGAATCTCGCAAGCCCCGTGGACCGGATCGCAGACGGAGCCCATGGAGTTCTGGAGGGCGATGGCCGCCGCGTCGCAGGCCTGCCGGGCGGAACCGCCCGCGAGCTCGACGACGGCGGCCGCCGCCATGGCGCCGGCCGCGCCGATCTCGACCTGGCAGCCCGCAGTCTCCGCCGCGAATCCGCAGCGGCGGGCGACGATCAGTCCGACGGCGGAGGCGGCGAACAGGGCCATCGATATCCGGTCGGGCGCGAGGGCCCTCTCCTCGGCGAGCGCGGTGAGGACGCCGGGGAGGACGCCCGCGGAACCCCCCGTAGGGGCGGCGCAGACGATGCCCTGGCTGTTGCACATGTGCATGGCGGCCATCGCCCGGGCGGCGGCTCGGACGTGGAGTCCGCCGACCGCCAGTCTCCCGCCCTTCTCGGCCTCCAGGACGCCGCCGGCGAAAGGGGGCAGCAGGAGCATTCGGGAATTCGCGTCGCTGAGGCCCATCTCCACGGACGTTTTCATGATCCCGAACAGCCGGCCCATTTCCCGGAGCGCCTCTTCGCGGGAAAGGCCGAGCAGGCGGGCTTCGGAGCGCAGTCCGGTTTCTCCCAGGCCGACCGCCTCCCGCTCCGCGAGGGCCAGCATCTCCCGACCGGAGCGGAACAGGGCTTCGCCCCGTTGGACGAAGAACAGCGGACGGGTCCGGTAGATCCGCCGGTCGGCGTGGCCGCGGCGAACGGATTCCAGGCGATCTTCGGGGATCTCGTCGGACGTCTGGAGATGGATCAGGATCCGGCCTCCCCGGGACGCCTCGGCGCGGTCCTGGACGAGCGGCCGAAGCGCGGCGGCGAGGTCATCGAGCGCGGGCCGGGCGGCTGCTTCGATCTCGAAAAGATATTCGTACGATTTTCCGGTCAGGGAAACGGGCCATCCCTGGACCTCGGTGATTTCGACGATCCCTCCGCCGACGGACTTCGCCCAAACGACGACGGGCGGTTGCCGGCGCCCGGCGGCCTCGATTTTGATCGTGTTCGGATGATCGGCCTTTTCCAGGGGAGCGATGTCGAATCGGATGTCCATGCCCAGGCGCCCGGCCTCACGGAGCGATCGGCCGAAGCGCTCGTCCTCGAGGGGCCATCCCAGGAATCCGGCGGCCATGGCCGAATCCACGGCCAAGGCTTGATAGGTCGGAGCGTACGAGCCGGAGGGGTCGAATGTGCACCGGACGGAGACGGGCTCCTCGCCGAGCATGTCCCGGACGAGCCTGGCGATGCGGTAGCCGCCCGCGGTATGGGAGCTCGACGGGCCGCGCATGACCGGCCCCAAAACGTCATTGAAAATGCTGATGAAGCTCATGGGATCGCCTCCCTCCGCCGGCGAAGCGGTATCATAATCGTAATCCGTCGGGTTCGGCAAGTCGCGAGAAGCGACGCGCGGCCGAGCGCTGCAAGGCCTGATGGACGGGAGCGCCGCGGGCTGGCCGGACGATGTGTTCGTCCAGATCAGTGAAAGCCAGACCGGACGCGCGGTGCGCACGTCCCGCTGGAAGTACTCCGTGCGCGCACCGGGCCGAAGCGCCGCCTCGGCCGATTCCTACACTGAGGATTTTCTTTACGATCTTGAAAAAGATCCCCACGAAAGGAACAACCTGGTGCGCGACCCCGCGCTGGCGGACGTTCGGGCGGAATTGCGCGAACGGCTGAAACGGCGCCTGCGTTTTGCGGGGGAATCCGAGCCCGCCATCCTGCCGGCCGAAGACGCTTGAAGACCGGCGCGGTCCGAAGGCGGCCGGCCGGCTTCTCATCCTACCGCTCGGGTGAGGTCCGGGGGACGATGGTCAGCGGGGCCTTGAGGTCGATCCCTTCGCCGCTCACAGTGACGTCATAAGCTCCCGCCGGGGCGAACGTGAGATAGGCCGTGAAATAGGGCTGGGGGCTGTCCGCCCGGGCCGTCACGAGGTCCCAGAGGACCTGGTTGAATCCCGCCGCGCCCGCGACCGGCGTCGACCAAACGGTTTTCCCCGTCCTGTCCCTCACGGCCAGCGTGACCGCCGCGTCCCGCGTGAGAAAGAAGGTCAAGGGGACCTTTTCCACGGTGCTCAGCCGGGGGTCCCGGTGGGTATCGTTGATCCAGGGCAGGCGGGCCGGCGGCGGATCGAAGAGCCGGTCGCCCTGCGGCGGCCCGCCCTTGAAGGCGGCCTGGACCGGCCGCAGGTTCATCCTGTAAATGCCCCGGCCATACGTGCCCGCGAGGAGGTCCATCTCCCGCTCCTGGATCACGAGGCGCGAGACCGCCGCTCCGGGCATCTCCGGCCCGAGATGCGACCAGCTCCGGCCGCGGTCGACGGAGATGTAGACGCCCCGGTAGAGGCCGGCATAGAGGATCTCGGGGTTCGTCGGGTCCTCGAGGATGCCGTAGGCGACCTCGTCGGGCAGGTTGCCCGCGATCGGCGTCCAGCGCGCGCCGAAGTCCTCGGAGGCGAAGACGTGGACGCCGAAATCGTCGTCGTTGAGGCCGGAAAGGGTGAGGTAGACGCGGGAGAGGACGAAGCGCGAGGGACAGATGCTCCGGATGTAGCGGCTCGGGAGGCCCGCCGAGCGCTCGGTCCAGTCGCGGCCGTCGTTCTTCGTCACCCAGAGCGCGCCTTTGTCCGTGCCGACATAGAGGAGCCCGGGCGCCAGGCGCGACTCGGCGATCGCGCCGGCCGCCGTCGAGAGCTTCCCGGGATCGGCGGACTTGGCCAGGTCGGGACTGATGAGCGTCCAGGCGTCGCCCCGGTTGACGCTCTTGAAGACATAGTTGCCGGCATGGTAGAGGGTGAAACGGTCGTGGGGCGAGAGGATGTAGGGCGCGACGAAATTGTACGCCGTCTTGATCCCGCTCTCCTTAGACGGGCGGGGCATGATGCCGACCGAGCGGTCGGCCCGGACGTCCTTGCGGCGGATCGCCCCGTTCTGGCTCGAGAAGTAAACCGTGTTCGCATCGCCGGGATCGACGGCGGTGACGCAGCCGTCCCCCCCCGACCAGGCGTCGAGCCAGATGTATTTCCAGCCGTCGGGGTACTTCGGGTTCCACTTCCGGGCCGGCCCGTAAACGGTGGCGTCGTCCTGCGCTCCGGCATAGACATGGTAGGGGTCCTGCTCATCGACGGTGATGTCGTAGAACTCGCCGACCGGAAGGTTGTTGAAATGGGTCCATGTCCGGCCCTTGTCCTCGCTGACGTAGAGGCCGCCGTCGTTGCCGACGGCGAGGTGGTCGGGATTGAGCAGGTTCACCCAGATCTCGCAGTGGTCGAGGTGGAGCGGATCGGCGGGGTTGGGGACCACATGGAAGACGTCCCCGCCGACAAGGTCGAACGTCCGGCCGCCGTCGGCCGAGTGGGCGATCCGCACGCCGCAGGCCCAGACCTCGTCGTCGTTCTTGGGATTGACCTGGCAGCAGCCGAAATACCAACCGATGCCCCCGGCGATCAGGAGCTCCGCCGCGTGGGTCCGCGTCCACGTCCGGCCGCCGTCCGTCGTCTGGTAGAGCTCGGCCGCCTGGTTCTTGTCCTTGTTCAGGTTGTCGACGAAGGCATAGGCCTTATCGGGATCCTGCCAGGAGACGGCCAGGCCGATCCGCCCGGTCTTCGGCCCGTCGGGCAGTCCGCCCCGAAGGCGGGTCCAGGTTGCGCCACCGTCAGCGCTCCTGTAGACGCCGCTCTCCGGTCCGAAGATGTCCGGGTAGTCCTCCCAGAGCGAAGCATAGACGACGGTCGGGTCCGACGGAGCGAAGACGACGTCGTTGCCTCCGGTCTTCGCGTTTACATAGAGGACGCGGGACCACGACCGGCCGCCGTCGGTCGTTCGATAGAGCCCGCGGTTCTCGTTGGCCGTCCAGAAGTGGCCCTGGACGGCGGCGATCACCGTGTTCGGGTCCTTCGGATGGACGGCGATCTTGCCGATATGGTAGGAGTCGGGAAGCCCGGTGTTGCGCCACGTCGCTCCTCCGTCGTCCGAGCGGAAGACCCCCGTCCCGGGCATCGTGAAGTTGCGGGGTTTCTTGAGGTTGACTCCCGAGCCGAGCCAGAGGACGTTCGGATCGGACGGGGCGAGGGCGATGTGACCGATGCCGAGGGCCGACTGGTTCTCGAAGAGGGGCGTCCAAGTCAAGCCCCGGTTGACGGTCTTCCAGAGGTTGCCGGGCCCGAAGGCCACGTACATCGTCGCCGGACGGGCGGGATCGATCTGGACCGAAGCCGCGCGGGCCGAGTTCATCACCGGCCCGATCGGGATCCATTTGAGGTTGAAGGCCGACGAGCGTTTCAGGACGAGGTAGGATTCGAACGACTTGAGGAGCGGACTCCGCGGCTCCTGGGCGGCGCCTAACGCGAGGGCGCCGGCGAGGACGGGAGCGGACCAGCGGGCGAAGCGGAGGAACCGGGTCATGGGACTCACCTTTCGCCGGCCTCCGGCGTCCGGCCCCGGCCGGGAGGGCCGAGACCGCTCGCGGGATCGGCCGGTCATTCCTTTTATATCCGAAACCCGTCCCGGCGACAATCCCCGAAATCTTTTTTTCTTTCTTTACGAAAGTATTGACGGACGGCCGGCAAATCTGATACATGGAATCCGAACATCCAGTATGGAGGAACCCATGAACCACGACCGATTCAAGGTCCGTTCCCGGACGGGCATCATCATCGCGTCCATCCTGGCCCTCGCCGGCCTCGGCGGAGCCATCATCGCCGTTCCACCCCAGGAACAGCCGTTCAAGCCGACCTGGAACTCGCTCAAGAATATCCGTACGCCGCAGTGGCTGCGCGAAGGTAAGTTCGGCATCTACACTCACTGGGGCGTCTATGCCGTGCCGGCCCAGGGCCCGAACGCCACATGGTTCGCCAACAAAGCCTACTGGGGCGCGGACTCGGCCGAGCGCAAATACTGGGAGCAGACGTGGGGCCCCATCCAGAAATTCGGCTACAAGGACTTCATCCCCATGTTCACCGGCGAGAAGTTCGACGCCGAGGCCTGGGCCGACCTCTTCCAGAAAGCCGGGGCGCGCTTCGCCGGACCCGTGGCTGAGCACCACGACGGGTTCTCGATGTGGGACTCGAAGCTGTCGGAGTGGAACGCGGCGAAGATGGGCCCCAAGCGGGACATCCTCGGCGAGCTGTCCAAGGCGATCAAGAAGCGGGACATGAAATTCGTCGCGGCCTTCCACCACGCCGAGGAGTGGGTTTACTTCCCGACGTCCGATGCGAGCCTCGACTGCGGCGACCCTCGTTACTCCGGCCTCTACGGGCCCATCCACCAGAAGGGCGAGCGGCCGACGAAGGCCTTCCTCGACCGATGGGCGGGCAAGGTGGTCGAGGTCATCGACAAGTACGACCCCGACCTCATCTGGTTCGACAACGGCCTCGAGCTGATCCCCGACTGGACCAAGCTCGGCGTCCTGGCCCACTTCTACAACAAGGCCGCGGAGCGCAAGAAGGAGGTCGTCGTCACCTACAAGCGGCACGACCTCTCCCCGGGCGCCGGCCTGCTGGACCTCGAGCGCGGCCAGGAGGCCGACCTGACCTACTACGACTGGATCACCGACACGACTGTGGACAACGGCCGCGGCTGGGGCTACGTCAAGGGCCTGGGCTTCAAGACGGTGGACAACCTCGTCGACAACCTGGTCGACCGGGTCAGCAAGAACGGCTACCTCCTGCTCAACGTCGGCCCGAAGCCCGACGGCACGATCCCCGACGAGGCCAAGGAGCTCCTGCTGGGGATGGGCGCCTGGCTCAAGACGAACGGGGAGGCCATTTACGGGACCACTCCCTGGGTCCTGGCCGGCGAGGGGCCGACCAAGCTCGAGCGGGGCACCGCGGGTTTCAACGAGCGCAACGACCTGACATACACGGGCCAGGACATCCGCTTCACCGTCAAGGACAACGTCCTCTACGCCATCGTCCTCGATTGGCCGGGCGAGAAGCTCCTGATCAAGAGCCTCGCGCCCCGCTTTTCGTCCTGGACGGGCTGGAACGGCCTCTTCACCGAGGAGATCGCTTCCATCACGATACTCGGCGACGGCCGCGAACTCAAGTGGGAGAACACGTCCGCCGGACTGTCGATCGAGACCCCGAAGACGAGGACGGGCGAATACGCTCACGTCGTCAAGATCGTCCGGAAGAACCCGTTCTGATCCGGCCGGACCGAGGCCCCATCGGCCGCAGATGTCAGCGGCCGGCAAGGACTAACGGCCGGGCCTGCTCCACCCAGCCGGCCGGCCGCTGGTTCCTGCCCTGTCGATCGCCGTCGCCGATGTCCTCCCGCGCCCTGTCCGCGAGCATTGCGAGCCGGGAGGCGACGTCCGGATGTTCGGCGAGGAGGTTCGCGCGCTCGCCGGGGTTGGCCTCGAGGTCGAAGAGCATCCCCTTCTCCTCGTAGGGCGCGAGGTGCCAGCCGTGGCGCTTCTCCTTCAGCGGAAGGTGGAGCTTCCACCGGCCCGACCGGACGGCCTGCAGCTGCCCCATGAAATAATAGTAGAAGACGCCGGTGGGCGACTTCGCCGACTCCGGACGCTCCAGGAGCGCCGTGATGTCGCGGCCGTCGATCACCCGGTCGCGAGGGGCCTCGAGGCCGGCCAGCGCGGCGAACGTCGGCAGGATGTCCATCATCGTCGCCAGCTCGGGGCAGACCTTCCCCGCCGGGACGCGGCCCGGCCATCGGGCCAGGAACGGCACGCGGTGGCCGCCCTCGAGCGTGCTGCCCTTCGTCCCGTTGAGAGGGCCGTTGTTCTCCGGGCGCACGCCGCCGTTATCCGAGGCGAAGACGACCAGCGTCTTCCCCTCGAGGCCGTGCGCTTTGAGGGCGGCCAGGACCTCGGCCGTGGACCCATCCAATTCCTCGACGGCATCGCCGTACTTGCCGTTGGCCGACCGGCCCCGGAACCGGGCCCCGGAGTGGAGAGGCGTATGGGGCACGAAGTGCGACAGGAAGAGGAAGAACGGACGGTCTTTGTGCTCCGCGATGAACCGGACGGCTTCTTGCGTATAGCGCTCGGTCAGCGTGTCCTGGTCGACGGGCGCCTCGACGACCTCGTCGTTGCGCATGAGGGGGAGCGGCGGATTCGGCGAACCGGCGGACGCGCCCATGTCGTTGCTGTACGGGATTCCGAAATAGCCGTCGAAGCCGTGCCGCCTGGGAAGAAACGGAGGCTGGTCGCCGAGGTGCCATTTGCCGACGGCGTGCGTGGCATAGCCTTTCGCCTTGAGGAGCCCGGCCACAGTGATCTCGGCCGGGTTCAGGCCCTTGGGCGAGACCGGGAAGAGGACCCATTCGCCCTTGTCGTCCTCGTGCAGGCTCACCCGCCGGGGATAACAGCCGGTCATCAGGCTCGACCGGGACGGTGTGCAGACGCCGCTCGTCGAGCAGAAGCTGGTGAAGCGGGTCCCCTCGGCGGCCATGCGGTCGAGGTTCGGGGTTTTGTTCTTCGTCGATCCGTAGCAGCCGAGGTCCCGGTAGCCGAGATCGTCGGCCAGGATGACGATGAAATTCGGGAGGCCGGCCGGAGGGCCGTCGGCGGCCCCCCGACCCGTCCGGGCCCGCAGCCCGGGCCCGGCCAGCGCCGCGAAGCCGAGCGCCGCCGTCCTCAGGAACTCCCGCCGGCTCGATTTGGATGCGGTCATCGCCGGGTCTCCTGTCTCAATCGCGGCGCCGGACGTCCACGGTGAACGCGCCGTTCGTCTCGCCGTTCTCGATATCGTCGACGAGCCAGGCCTGCAGCCGCGTCTTCCCGCGCCCGAGGCGCGCGGTGAAGACCACCGCGGCGTCCTTCGCTCCGACGGGGAGCGTCACGTCGAGGTCCGCGACCTTGAGCCGGGCGTGCGTCGCCTTGAAGACCTTGCCGCCCTCGGGCGCTTCGCGGATCGGGAGGCCGGCCTTCGCGGGCCAGCGCGCTCGCGGCCGTCGACCAGGCGCCAGCGCGAGGTCATGGCCGCCCATTCCTTGCCCTTGATCGGCTCGTCCACGCGCTGGTTGTGGACGAACAGCGTCCGCTCCGGACCGGCGGCCGCGCGCCCGTCGAGGAGCGGGGCCAGCGAGGCGCCGTCGAACGCCCCGCCCTCCCCTTTTTCGAGCCCGCACAGGGCGAGGAGCGTGGGGAAGAGATCGATGTGGGCTGCGAGGTCGGGGATGTCCCGCCCGCCGCCGATCCCGCCGCCCGGCCAGCGGACGAAGCAGGGCACGCGGTGGCCACCCTCGTAGACTGTGCCCTTGCTCCCCCGCATCCCCGCGTTGAAGCCGTCCTTGACGAAGCCCTGCGCGTCGAACTCCGCGCCGAACCCGGTCCCGTTGTCCGAGAGGAAGATCAGGACCGTGTCGTTCTCTAGGCCGCGGTCGGCCAGGAACCGGAGCAGGCGCCCGATGTTCTCGTCGAGGTCGGCCAGCATGCCGTAGAGGGTCGCCCGCCGGTCGGGGACGCGGCCCCGGTAAGGCTTGACGCACTCTTCGGCGATGTTGTGCGGCCAGTGGACGACGTTGGTCGGAAGGCAGCAGAAGAACGGTGCGTTCCGGCCGTCCGGCGCGCCGGCCATGAAGTCCATGGCCGCCTTGAAGAAGACGTCGGTGCAGTAGCCGGAGTATTTCTGCCAACGGCCGTTGTGGCGGTAGGTGTCGTCGGTGTAGGTGTTGCCCCAGTAGTCGGGCATGTTGCCGATGGCCCCGCCGCCCATGACGACCGCGCCGCGGCCCTTCGGCGCCCCTCCGGTCATGAACCCGGGCGCGGCGAAGGCCACCCCGCCCGCGCCCAGCGTCTTCAGGAACGTCCGCCGCGTCGTCATGGATTCGCCCTCCGATCGCTCAGAGCTTCAGAAACATCCACTCTTTCGAATACGGGGCTCCGTCGCCCATCAGCACACCCTCGGCCTTGGTCACCCACAGGCAGTCACTGGGATTGTAACCGAAGCCTCGGGCCGGGTCGAAGAGGCCCGGCTCAACGCTGAAGGTCATCCCCTCTTCGAGCACGGTCGTGTCGCCCAGGGCGATATAAGGCGACTGATGGCCTTCCATGCCCTGGCCATGGCCGACTCGCTGATAGAGGAGCTTCTGGATCTCCGGCCCTTGCTTCACCTGGAAGTCGTGGACCTTGAAGGCAACGTCCTGGCAGAGGACGCCCGCCTTGGACTCGCGCTCCTGGATATGGACGGTCTCGGTGACAACATCCCAGACCTTCTCCCGGTGCGCGTCCCAGGGCGCGATCTGGTAGTAGCGGTAGAGCTCGCCCCCATAACCGCCGACGGTGACGCCTCCGGAGATCTGGAGCGAGTCGCCCTTCTTGATCTTGTTGTGGTGGAACTGGTTCGGATGGGGGTACGCCGTGCCCAGGCCCGTCCGGCAGCCGATGCCGACCTTGATCCCGACGGCGTTATGCGGCCGGCCGTCGCGCTTGACGTCGGCCAGGATGAGGTTCGTCCCGTACTCCTCGACGGCCATGCCGATCTCGTAGTCGGTGGCGTCGGTGCCCCGCTTCAGGATGTAGTCGCGGCCGAAGGCGTGGATGCGGGCGAAGTAATCCATGGCCCGCTGGATGAGGGCGATCTCCTCCGGCGTCTTCACCATCCGCATCCCGATGCAAATCGGGCTGATGTCGACGAACTTCGCCTTCGGAAGAACACCGAGGGCGCGTTTCAACTTCGACGGCGCGAGCTCGGAATCGAAGCCGAGCGTCTTCTCGGCGAACCCCTTCTTCTTCAAGCCGTCCAGCATCCAGGCGAAGAGGTCCACGGCCGGGCCCTTGACGACCTTGCCCTGGTCGGGGAATCCGCCCGCCGCGTGGGGATAGTCGTAGTAATAGTCGATGTCCGTGCACCACCACGACTTCACGATCTCATTGTCGAGGCCGGGCGAGTACCACCAGACCGCATCCTCCTTCACGGGGATGACGAGCCAGCAGGGGCGCTCGGTCTTGGTCATGAAGTTCCCCGAGAAGTAGCTCATGTTCCAGTTTTCTTCGAGGACGACCGCGTCCACGCCCCGGGCGCCAGCCTTTTCCCTGAGCCGTTTGACCGTCGCCTTGTACCAAGCGAGCGGCAGGCGGTCCGTGCCGACGGGTGCGGGGGCGGGATGAGCGGGGTTCTTGACCAGGAGCTTCTCGGACCCGGATGCCGCGGCCCGGGCCCCCAGGATCGCCCCGGGGGATGCGAGGCCCAGCCCCGCCGCGCCCAGGCCGACGTTGCGGATGAAATCGCGACGAGAGGATGTCATTAAGCCCTCCTTCAATTATCTTAATTCCGGAATCACGACATGCTCGGCGGCCGGTTCACTCGCCGGGATACTTCAGGCCCCACTGCGCCCGGATCGCGTCCAGGGTGCGCATGATGGCCAGGGATTCGTCGAGCGGCATGCCCGGGCTCTCGAGCCGACCTTCGCGCAGGCAGCGCATGACCTCGACCGCTTCGTAGTTGTACCCGTTGCCCGTGACCGGAAGCGGGATCTCCCGCTCGTCGCGGGCGAGGGCGCGCCGGCGCAGGGGGGCGAGGGCGGGCGTCCAGGCCAGCTTCCGGACGAATTTCGGAAGACGGCCCGCCGCGGCGGGCGCAGCCTTTTTCAGGCTGACGGTCAACTTCTCCGGCCGGTAGATCGGGCCGTGGACCCGGATCCAGCCTTCGGTCCCCAGAACGAGGATCTCGCTCGGCATGTCCGTGGTCAGCGAGAAGGTCAGGACGGCCATCTCGCCGCCCGGATAGCCGAAGAGGATCCCGGAGCGCTCGTCCACGCCGGTCCGTCCAAGCTCGGCCATGGCCGTCATCCTGGACGGCAGCCCGAGGAGCATGGCCGTCAGGGAGATGGGGTAGATGCCGATGTCGAGTAGCGCTCCGCCGCCGAGGTCGGGATTGTAGAGCCTCCCGAGCGGATCGTAGGCGGGGCGGAAGCCGAAATCGGCCTCGATCATCCGGATGGGGCCGATCGTCCCGGCCGCGAGCAGCCGGCGGAGCTCGATCATCGCCGGAAGGTAGCGCGTCCAGAGGGCCTCCATGAGGAAGAGCCGCTTCGAACGCGCGCGAGCGACCATCCGCTCGGCCTGGGCCGCGTTGATGGCGAACGGCTTCTCGCACAGGACGGCCTTCCCCGCCTCGAGGCACATCAGCGTGTCCTCGCAATGGAGCGTGTGGGGCGTGCCGATGTAGACGACGTCGACGTCGGGATCGTCGGCGACCGCCCGGTAGCTCGCGTGCCGGTGCGGCACGCCGAACTCGGCGCCGAAGCGCTCCGCCGCCTCCCGCGTCCGCGAGCCGACCGCGACGAGCTCCGCCCCCGGCGCGGACCTCAGGCCCTGGGCGAACTGCCGGGCGATGGCCCCGGTAGCGAGGATGCCCCAGCGGAGCGCGTCCCGCATCATTCGGCTCCCTTCGTGATCTTCAGAACATAAGCGAAATCGCAAGACCGGCGCTCGGGGAGCCGCAGCGCGGCCTGGAGACCAAGGAGAACCAGGACGCGGCGGGATCGGGGTGTCGTCATGCCGAAGACCTCCTTGTCGGCCCGTCATGCGGGCTAAAAAAACGCCGCCTCGGGAGTCTTCCCGTGTCTTGAACGTTCATTCGGATCGCCCATCGGAACGCCCTCCGGATGGCGGCTGTTCCCGCAGGCGGGAGTATTTGAAGACCGGATAGACGACGCTCCGCATCTCGACCCCGGCCCCTTTCAGCCAGCCGTCGAGCAAGCCCCAGGCGGCGAAGCCGTCGGCCGCTTGCGGCTCCAGGGCATAGAAGGCCATGTTCGCCGCCGGCTGGGCGAGATCGATCCGGAACGTTCCGGCCGGGAATTCCCGGCCCGGCGACGGGGCGAACGCGCCTTCGAGCGAGGTCATGGAGAACCCGCCCCGGGCCGTTTTGATCAGGCGGTCGACGGCAAACTCCTCCCCGGCGGCCTGGACGGGCTTCGCCAGGACGTCGACCTTGAGGCCGAGCGTCCTCAGCTTCTCGGCGAGCGGGGCGAGCTCCGCGGGGAGCAAATACCCGCGCGGGACCGCCGCCTCGGCTGTACCGACCGCCCGCGTCACGTCCTCGACGCCGCGGATAAGCTCGGGCGGGCCGAGAAGCGCGGCCGGGACGGCGGCCCGGACGCTCGTGCCGGGGAGATAGCCGGGGACGTTCCTCTCGCGATAGGCCAGAATATCGATCCTGCCCCGCGAGGCGTAGGTTCCCGCGACGAAATTGCGGAGACGCCCGCCCTCGGCCTGCGTCCGCACGGCCTCGACTACCTCGCGGTCGGCGGCCGCGCAGGCGTCCCTCATCTCCCGGCCGTGCGCCGCCGCGTATCGCAGGATCCCGGCCAGGAGAGCGTACTGGGCATATATCTTGCGCTCGAACGACAGGTGCATCGGCGTCTCGGCGAGGATGGACATCCGGTTCCGCAGGCCATAGGCGGCGGCCACGAACTTCGCCTCGGTGGTCCAAGCGGCTCCCGTGTGGCTCCACGTCGTCGGGGGCCAGCGGGCGTCGACCTCGCAATGCGTGAACGTCTCGAGGCCGAAATCGCGACGCGTCGCCTCGCGGACCGCCGGGAACAGCTTGTCGAAGACGTAGTCGCGCGGACCGAGATGGGCCGCCGGCACGGCGCTCGTCGCGTAGCCGATGGCGTAGCCGTGCTGGACGTTTTCCATGGCGTGGCCGTCGTAGACGAGGAGCGGGTCCCAGCGGTTGAAGACGGTCCTGTAGAGCGCGTTGACCTCGACGGTCTCGAGCTTGATCGCGTCTCGGTTGAGGTTCATTCCGGCGGCGTTGGTCCCGCCGCTCAGGATGTGCGGCGTGCCGTCGTTCAGGCGCCACATGTCATTGCCGTCTACGTTGAAACACGGACAGACGAGGACGATGAGGTCGTCGAGAAGCGGCCTCAGCTTGCCGAGGAGGATCTCTCGGACGAGGACGAGGAGCGCCTCCTTGGCCTCAGCCTCACTCGGATGGATGCTCCCCTGAAGATAGATGACCGTCTTTCCCAACGCCGCGGCCTCGGCCGGCGTCATCACGCGCGGCGAGGCGAGGACGAGAACCGGGCAGGTCCGGCCGAGCGGGCTCGTGTACATGCTGAAGGCGTGGACCGACTCGCTCTTCCAGCGGAGGGCGTCGACGAACTCGAGGAGCTGCAGCGAGGACGTGGTACGGGCGTAGGCCGTCCTCTCTGGTACGGTCCGCAGATCGGCGGTCCAATCCCCGTTCCAGCCGCGGGGGACTTCGTTCCCCCAATAAATCTTGGCCGCCGCGGCGTCCGGACGGTCGGCCGCCGAGACCGCCGTCACCGCGGCGCCGGCTGCGATGGCAAGGACGAGGATCGCGATTTTCGCCTTCACAGAGAGTCCTCCCGCGGCCTTTGCCAGTCCGCTCGCCCGATTAGACACCAAGCGCCGGCCCTTGGCAAGCCCTCGGAGGCCTCAAAATAATAACGTTAGCGCATTGATAATTAATCGGTTGACAATGACCATCCGCTTAGTTATTTAATATAAGTATTTAAGTCGAAAGGTAAGTCGGTGCTTCGCCTCTCCGGCGCGCCGTTCGTTCGCCCCTTCGCGGGCATCGACAAGGAGGAGACACGATGAAGTCCCTTCGGTTCCTCGTCGTTCTCGCGGTCGCGGCCGCGTTCGCGTCGGGCCAGACGCAGTCCCCGCCGGCCCAGGCTAAGCCCAAACCGCCGGCCCAAAAGCCCTCCGGTCCTGTGCTCGAACCGGGCAAGGTCGCCCTCAACGGTCGCGGCCTGCACGGCTACATCAGCTTCACCGCCGCCAAGCCGCCCGAGGATGCCGGTTACAACATGGGCATGGGGTTCTATGCGGCCGTCTGGCCTCTGATCGACGAGCCCCTGTCCCGCTTCCAGATCGGCCTGCCCAGCACTTGGATCGTTCCCGATAACTCCGACGACAAGGACGTCCCCCTGGCGCCCATCGGCACTCACGCCCGGGACAACTGGCCGGATCGCGGACCGACCTACAGCAGCGTCTGGATGACCGTCGAAGGCGGCCTCGGCTACTGGGCCCGCAACCATTTCCGCTACGGCCCGCCCAAGTTCAGCATGAACGCCACGCCCCAGGGCTACGACTATGAGGTCGGCTCGCCCGGCTGGTCGTTCTTCTACACGAACGAGGCGCTCCCCGACGACCGCCTCGGGATCGCCCAGTTGAGCAACCGGATCCTCATCCCACCCGACGCCCTCCCCTTCCAAGGCAACCCGAACGGCGAGTTTTTGGGCTATACGTATATGGCCCTGCCCTTCACCGAGCCCGTCGCCGGCGACCCCCCGACCGGCGACCAGGCCTGGACCTGCTTCCTGAGCGCGTCCAATTTCAAAGGCCCGATCGCCTACTACATCCCCGAGACTTGGAGCAAGCTCGGCAAGATCTTCAACTATCCCTACATCTACGGCCGCGGCCTCGACGCCCGGCCGGGCCGGATCAACGGCGGGGCCATGGAGATCAACACCGTGCCCTGCTACCAGGCTCTCGACGCCAAGGGCAACGCCTACTCCAAGCTCCCGAAGATCCAGTTCCCGGTAGACGATCAGGGCCGCTCCATCCTCGTCCAGGACGTGGTCTATTATTCCAAGGCAGCCCTTTACGACGCCGTCAAGGCCTGGCGCGATGGTGGCCCGGCCGCCACGGGCCGCTTCGACAAGAACGGCTCCTGGGCGTCCACCCTGACCACCCAGACGACGCGGTTCGATCAAGGCGGCAAGAAGATGAACGGCGTGGAGAAGGTCTTCAACACCAAGATCTTCGAGCCCAATGTCTGGGGCCTCGAGTGGTTCGACGGAACGAAGAGCGCGATGGGCAAGTTCCCTCGCTACCATAAGCACGTCGGGGAAGAGCGGGAGATGGTTCCCGAATCCGAAGTGCCGGTCGAGACCCAGCTTCGCACCCAGGAGTTCCCGAAGGCCGAGACGGGCGTGCCCTACACGTCGCCGACCGTGGGCGCCTGGGCCAAGCCTGGCCCGGCCCGCGGGCCCTTCAAAGCCGTTCTGGCCGACGGCTCGACCGCGACATATTACTGGTACCGCTTCGTCGACCAGCCGTCCTTCCAGCAGTACCGCTTCAGCGAAGCCAAGAAGGCCAAGCTCCAGGCTTTCATCGAGAAGGTCCACGCCGCCTGGACGCTCGACCGCGACTACATGCCTCCTCTCCGGAAGGGCAGGCTCGCGACGCTCGATCCCGCCCTGCTCGTGACGCCCCCAAAGGGGCTCGAGGTCGGCTACGTCCCGATCGTGACGCGGCAGGAAGCAACCGCGACCGCGGCCAAGGCGCGGTAAGGGGCCCCAGGACCGGGCGATGAATCCCCTGAGGAAAGCAAAGGGGCTTCTCCCGCTCCTGGCCGCCCTGTTCTGGACATGCGCTCCGTCGGGGCAACAGCAAGCCGTTTTTCAAAGCGCAATCACGTCGGTTCTCAACGGCCTGCACGGATACATCAGCTTTTCCGCGTCCCCCCCGGTAGATCCGGCCGTCTATGGCGCCGGCCTGAGCTTCTACGCCGCCGCCTGGTCCTTGATCGACGAGCCTCTCGCCGGCTTCCAGGTCGGCCTGCCGGGCACCTGGATCATCCCCGACAATTCCGACAACAAGGATACACCGCTCGCGCCGGTCGGCACGTATGCCCGCGATCACATGCCGGAGCGGGGCCCGACTTATGAAACGGTCTTCCAGACCCTGGAGGGGGGCCAGGGCTACTGGGCCAGGGTCCATTTCCGCTACGGACCCCCGAAATTCAGCATGAACGCCACTCCGCAATGTTACGACTACGAGGTCGCCTCTCCCGGATGGTCCTTTTTCTCAAGCAACCAGGCCCTGCCGGACAACCGACTGGGCATCGCCCAGCTCAGCAACCGCCTCCTCATCCCGCCCGACGGCCTTCCCTTCCAGGGGAATCCCAACGGCCAGTTCCTGGGGAAGGCGTATATGGCCCTCCCCTTCACCGATCCGGTCGCCGGCGATCCTCCGACCGGCGATCAGTCCTGGACCTGCTTCCTGACCGCGGCCAATTTCAAAGGCCCCATCGCTTTCTACATCCCTGAAACATGGAGCAAGATCGGCAAGCTCTTCGATTATCCGTTCATTTACGGGCGGGGCTTGGACGCCCGCGCAGGGAAAGCAAGCGGCGGGGCCATGGAGATCAACACGGTCCCGGGCTATCAAGCCGCGGACTCCAGGGGCATCACCTATTCGAAGCTGCCGAAGCTGCAGTTCCCGGTGGACGATCAGGGGAGGACCATCCTCGTCCAAGACATGACATTCTACGCCAAGTCCGCGCTCTATGACGCATTCAAGGCCTGGCGCGACGGCGGCCCGATCTGCTCCGGTCGCTTCGATGAGGCCGGAGCCAGTCTGCCCGCCTTGACGACGCAGATGCCGAACTACGACCAAGGCGGCAAGAAGGTCGGCGGTGTGGAAAAGACCTTCGTCCCCCGGGTGTTCGAGCCTCATGTCTGGGGGCTGGAGTGGGTCGACGGCACCCGGAGCGGGATGGGCATCTTCCCGCAATATTACCGGCTCGTCGGAAACGGGCTCCAGGCCGTCGCCGCTTCCGAGGTGCCCGCTGAAACGCGCCTCGACGCCCAGGCCTTCCCGCGCGCCGAAACGGGTGCGGTCTACACGTCTCCGACCGGCGGTGCCTGGACCGCCGCCGGACCGGTCCGAGGGCCGTACCTCGCCCTTCTCGGCGACGGGTCGGCGGTGACCTACTATTGGTATCGCTTCATCGACCAGCCGTCTTTTCAGCAATACGCCTGGAGCCTGGAGAAGAAAGCCGAGATCCAGGCCTTCGTCGAAAAGATCCATGCCGCGTGGTCGACCGACCGGGACTATCTGGCTCCCCTGCGCCAGGGGACGCTCGTCGCCTTGGACCCGGCCTTATTCGTCACCCCGCCGCCGGGCCTGGAGGTCGGCTATGTCCCGATCGTGACGCGCCAGGAAGCGGCCGGGACGAAATAGACGTGGGATCTCCGTGCGGCCGCTCATCCTGGGCGCGGCGGCCGCGACCGACGTGAGGAGGGCGATGAAAAGACGCGATTTTCTCGGGATCGCCGCGGCCGTAGCCGGAGCGGGATCCGCCTGCCGCCTCGGGGTCGAACCCGGGCGCCGGCCGCCGGCTGCGCCCGATGTCCGGAACCTCTTCGCCTCGGACGACGCGGGCGTCCTTGCCCTGACCCAACGCGTCTTCGAGAAATGTCTGCTGGAGAAGCTCGAGCCGCCGGCCGATCCCCTGAGGCACACCTGGGTCCGGCCCGGCGGGCCGTATTACAACGGTCAGTGGATCTGGGACACCATGTTCGTGGTCGACCTGTTGAGCCTCTTGCCGGGGACGGACGCTCTCATCCGCGACATCTTCCGGAATTACTGGGATTTCCAGGACCGCTGGAACCGGGAGCGGCCGGCCTACGCCCGCGATATGGTGACCGTGGCGATCAAGACCGCGCCGCAGGAGGTCCGGCTGTTCTCCCAGATCCCTATCCTGGCCTGGGGCGTGGAGCGGGTCTTTCGACGCAACGGCGACACGAGGCTGCTCCGTCAGTGCCTCGGCCGGCTGGAGCGCTTCCATGACTGGTTCTGGCGCGAGCGCGACGTGACCGGCCTCGGCCTGATCGCCGTCGGCTCCTACAGCGGCGTCCTCCAGCACGCCCGCTGGGAGACCTTCGACTATGACTGCTCCATGGACGGCCTCAAGCTCACCCCGCACCCGGCACGCCGGGGGCCGGGCGAGGGCCCGTGGTACGGAGACGTCTGCGTCGTCGGCAACACCGCCTTCCTGGTCCTCGGAGAGAGGAGCCTGGAGCGGCTGGCGACGATCGCCGGGGACGCCGGCATGGCGGCGCGGCGCCGGACGCGGATCGACAAAGCCGTCCGGGCCATGCGCGATTTGATGTGGGACGAACGGGCGGGAACCTTCCTCGCCGTCCATCGCGACACTCTCGAGAGGATCCCGGTGGCGACGATCGGCAGCTGGATCCCCCTGACGGCGGGCGTCCCGACGCCGGAGATGGCCGGGCGCATGGCCGAGGTCCTGAGCGGCCCGGCCTGGCAGACTCCCCTTCCCGTGCCGACCGAGGACCGGACCGACAAGCGCTGGAGATCCGACGACTTCTGGCGAGGCGATGTCTGGCCCCCGACCAATTACCAGATCGCCGCCGGACTAGCCGCCTACGGATTCGCCGACCTCGCCGCCCGGATCGCCGACAAGACCGTCGCCAACGCCATCCGGAACGGGATCAGCGAACACTACGATTCGATGTCGGGCAAGCCGTTGGGGGTCGCGGACTACTGCATGAGCTGCACGCTCGTCACGATGATGCTTGACGGTCTGACGAAAGACCACGCCTTGACGCGGCGCGGAAAGGCGCTCGGCTCGTGAACTGCATGGCGAAGGAGCACGGCCGCGTTCTCGGGCATCGTCCGGTCGGGCCGAAGCCTCTGCCAAACCGCGGGTCAGAGCCGCTGGCGGCTCCAGAAGCCGGGGGGGTCGTCGGAACGGTCGATCCGATCGCCCGGCCGGCCCTTTATCTCCGCCAGGGCGGCCGCGCCGACGGAATCAAGGATGTTCCGCATCTCCCAGGGATCGTTCTTCAGGTCGTAGTACTCGTCGCGTCCGGTCGGATTGAAGATCTACTTGGCCGACCGGGTCCGGATCATCCGCTGCCAGTACGGGAGCTGATGGCCGAAGTGCTGGTCTCGACGGACACGGGCGCACGGCCTTCGTCCCGCCCGAGCGGCGCCAGGGCTTCGACGACTGGAAAGCCGCCGAGTGCGACCACAACTATCCAAGGTCGCACTACTATGCCGGGAATTCCCCCGAGATGAGATTCTGGGAAGGCTACGACGCCTACGCCCAGACACGGGCCGCGCGGGATTATAGCGGCGGGTCGGACGGTTTCGACACCGATCGACACGCCCGACATCCTTCCGACGCTTCTCGGCCTGGCCGGCCTGCCGATCCCGAAGGCGATCGAGGGCGAGGACCTGCCGGCCTGCGTCCGCGGCGCCCCGGACCGCGACCGGGCGGCGCTGATCATGAGCGTCGCTCCGTTCATCCCCGGGCTGAGGGAGGATCGCAGCGTCCGGACGATCCGCTACACGTATGTCCGCGATCTGGAGGGCCCCTGGCTCCTCTTCGACAACGCGGCCGATCCTTTCCAGCAGGCCAACCTCGTCGGCGCCCCGGCCGCGGCGGAGATCCAAGGGCGCTGCGAGAACGCGCTGCGGGCCGAGCTGCGGAGGATCGATGACGCGTTCCGGCCGGGGCGCTTCTACCTCGAGAGATGGGGTTACACTGTGGACTCCGGGGGCGCGATCTCCTACGGGCCGGGCGCGCCGCCGCAGGGCCCGGGGATCCGGAAATGAGGCTCGCCGGCCGGCGGGCGGATCGAGCTCCGCGGCCGCGACGTCTGTGACGCGGCGATCGCCCTCGAAAAAGAGTATCTCGCGCTCCACGCCCGCATGATCGAGGACCGCGGCTGCGAGGGCACGCCGGTGAGCTACGGCGACGCGCCGCTCGCCCTGCTCCTCGGGATCCGCGAGGCCTGCGAGGGCGGAGGCGCAGCCGTGGCCGCTCCGGTCAAGGCGCTCGACGCGCCGCCCGCGCCCAAGAAGCAGGGTCGGCGCGGGGCGTCGTTCCGCCGTCGAATAGGCTTCCCTCTGCCGCCCCGAGACATCGCCTCGCTCGAACGGCCGCCTATTTCTCCGAAAGCCAGACGGCCATCGCTCCCAGTGCCCGGTTGGCCCAGGCGTAATACGGGATGGCCGTGAACGCGGCCGGCGCCCCGTCCGCGGCGAGACTGCCTTCGCCCCGCAGCACCGTCACTCCGCCGAGGAGGTCCGGCCGCCCTTCGACCCGGACCGAAGCGCCGGCGGGCAGAACGAAGTCATTGATCGCGAACGTCTGGTCCGGCGCCTCGAGGCAGTAGACGATCGGGCCGCGCATCAGGGCCACCCGGCCGCGGTCCGCGGCCACGTTCGGATGGGCATGCACCCGCCGGACGGGCAGGGGGATCTCCACGTCCACGCGGTCGCCCTTCCGCCACGTCCGCCGGATCCGGGCGTAGCCGTCCGCGCCGGCCGGGGCCTCCGAGGTCGCGCCGTTGACCGAGATCCTCGGAAGCGTTCTCTCCGGCGGGATGCCGTCGGCGAAGGCATAGAGGCCGCTGCGGACCGGCCCGCCGGACGCCCAGCCGGGGACGCGGACGGCGAGGTCGAAGGCCCCGGCGCGGTCTGGCTCAACGGCGATCCGCACCCGGCCTTCCCAGGGATATCCGGTCGTCTGGACGATCCGGACGCGGCCGTCTTTCCAGGGGATGTCGGCCGAGCCGCCGACGAACAGATTGACGTAAATCCCCGCCTCGTCGCGGCCGTAGATGTAGCCCCCGATCTGGGGGATGGTCCGGACGACGTTGCTCGGGCAGCAGGCCGGATCGGCCCAGGCATCGCGGCGGTCCCGTCCGGAGCTGGCGAGCCGGTTGGTGTAGAAGAAGCGGTCGCCCGAAAGGGAAACGCCCGAGAGGAAGCCGTTGTAAAGGGCGAGCTCGAGGACGTCGGCGTATTTCGCGTCGGCCCGGAGGAGGCTCATCCGGTGATTCCAGAAGATGTTCGCCGCAGCGGCGCACGTCTCGCAGTAGGCCCGCTCGTTGGGCAGGTTGAAGGGCGCGCCGAAGCCCTCGTCGTTGAACTGGGCCGTCCCGACGCCGCCGGTGATATAGAGCTTCGAGCCTGCGATGCTCTGCCAGATCCGGTCGAGGGCCTCGCCGTAGCCCTCGCTCCCCCCGAGGCCGGCGATATCGGCCATGGCCGCGTACAGGTACTCGGCCCGCACGGCGTGGCCCACGGCCTCACCCTGCTCGGCGAGAGGGAGGTGGTCCTGGCGGTACGTCCGAGTCCGCCAGACCGAGCGCCGGTCGGCCGGATCGAGCGAGTCCTGGAGGATCGACTCGGCGAGCGTCGGCGGGCGGTGCTCGCTCCCGTGGGCGAAGCCGCGCTCGGCGAGGAAAAAGCGGGCCAGGTCGAGGTAGCGCCGCTCGCCGGTCGCCCGGGCGAGCCGGACGAGGGCCAGCTCGATCTCCTCGTGCCCGGAGACCTCGTAGCGCTTACCCGGGCCGAAGGTCCGGTCGAGGAGGTCGGCGAAGCGCCTCCTCACGTCCAGGAGCGTGCGTTTTCCGGTGGCCTCGCGGTAGGCGACGCCCGCCTCGAAGAAGTGGCCCGCGCAGTACAGCTCGTGCTCGGTGGGGTCCATCAGGAGATGCGGCCCGTTCTGCCCATGCGCGAAGTGGGTGTTGAGGTAGCCATCCTTCTCTTGGGCCTTCGCGATCGCGTCGATGAGCCGATCCATCTCCGCTTCGAGCTTCGGATCGGGCGCGATCTTCAGGCTGTAGGCCGCGCCCTCGATGACCTTGTAGAGATCGGAGTCGTAGGCGTGCGAGCCGCGGATCTTGCCATGGGCCTGGCCGGCCGCGATCTCGAAGTTGGCGATGTTGCCCGAGGCCGCGCACTCCTTCAGGGCGGCCGGGATGCTGACCGTCCGGTTCCGCGCGATCCGCGGCGCCCAGAACGCGTCGTCGATCCTCACGGCCGAATACGGGACGGGCTCGAGCCGGCGCGTCTCCGGCGCAGGCGCAGGCGCGGGGGCGGGCCGGACGGTCCCGGGCGCTCCGACGCGGAGTGCGACTTCGGCGAACACGGGCTTGGGCGTCGCGAGCCGGAGGACGGCCTGGGCGCCGTCCGCGCCGTCGCCGAACATCATGACCCGGAACTCCACGGTCTTACCCTTCCACGCCCGGTCGATAGGGAGGCGGAAGGTCATGCCGGCGAGCTTCGGCGCGCCGGAGTTCCACTCGTAGTTGTGATAAGGATAGCTCGGAGCGCGGTGGCGCGGCACGACGGCCCGGCCGTCGACGAGGGCCACGACGTAGACGCCGTCGACCGGATCGAACTTCGCCGGGCCGGCCGTCACCGCTACGGCGTACTCCCGGCCGGGCGCGTCTTCGGCCGGGACGTGGGACGCGGTCAGAACGCGGCGCGGGACGGTCGTCTCCCCCAGGAAATTCGTCGCCTTCCAGCCGCTGCGGTCGAGGAGCTTGCCGGCGCCATCGTAGCCGAGGATCTCCCCGACGCCGAGGTTGCGGCCCCGGATCCGGACGTAGCGGCACGGGCCGCCGGCGAGCGAGACGGAGATCGCGACGGGCGCCTTGTCGCCCGCGTCGACGTCGAAAATCCGGATCGTCTGGCCCCGCTGCTTGAGCTCGGCCGAAAAGGGGATGCCGTCCGCGGCGGCGAGCGACAGCCCGCCGACGCGCGCCCAGGTCCTCAGGTCGGTCGAGGTCTCCACGGCCTCGAGGACCGCGGAATCCGTCCGGCGCACGACACGCAGCTCGAGCCGGGCCAGGTCGGCCGGCTTGCCAAGGTCGATCCGCCAGAGAGAGGTCTCGCTCCGGTAGGCGGCCGGGCTCCCGGTGAACGGACTCCGCCGGGGGAAACCATCGCTCCAGCGCGTCCTCGGATCGCCGTCGAAGGCGTTGCGGGACGTCCCCTCGGCGGCCACGACCTTGTCCCACATGTAGGCCCGGCAGGCCTCGATCTCGGCCAGGCTCGACGGCTCCCGCCTCGACCGGACCATCTCCCGGATCTCGAGAGCGTCGTCGTCGAGGGTGAACTTCGCCAGCTCCGTCAGATGCGGCCCGTCCGCAGCGGCGGCGGGATCGTCGCGGAGGTCGGCCAGGCGGGCGAAGGATGGCCCGGCGGCAGCCACGCCGGGGAACGCGATCGACCACGGCGTCTCCCCCCCCGCCGGCACGGCGATCCCGGCGGACGTCCGTACCGGCCGGTCCCCGAATCCGCGAAGCGATACATCGGCTTTTTGGCCCGGCTGTCCGAGCAGCTTGAGGCCGAAGCTCCCGTCGCCGGGCCCGGGGACGATCTCGTAGGGAACGCCCATGACAAAGAGCTCGGCCGGGGGGAGGCTGTCGATCTGGATGAGCCTGAGGCTGAAGGGATCGAGCTCCACGGTCAACGACCCGCCGGCGACCGCCCCGTCCCCGGCCGCCTTCATCAGCATCTCGTACGGATGGCGCTGGCGCACGGTCAGAGGAGCACCGTTCGCGGCCGCGAGGCCGATCGAGGCGTCGAGCGGGATCGTCTTGACGGCCGGCTCCCAGGACATGTTCCGGACGAGGACCAGGGAAGACGCGCCGTCGGCATGGGCGATGTCGCCGCCGGGCAGCGGGAACGCCGCTTTCAGCAAAGGTTCGAGCTGCTTGTGGAGCTGGATCAGCCGGGCCAGGCGCGGGTAGTCCGTGTCGCCGAGAAAGAAGAACGTCCCGTACATCTCCGGCGAGAGGACGGAGGCCCGGCCGAACGCCTGGGCCACGAGGTCGTCATCCCACTTCTCGAGGCAGCTGTTGAAGCAGATGCCGTGGTCCTCGAACTGGCGGAAGGGCGTTCCGTAGAAGCTCGAGGTCAGCTCCCGACCGATGGAGCAGTCGCGGTTGTAGAGGCTCGCCGTCCGATTGCTGATGTGGACGTCGATGTAGGTCTCCTGCCCCCGCCAGAGCAGGCAGTCGGTGATCGTCAGCATGTAGGGCGAGTTGTTGATCCGGTGGTTGATCGCCACGAACTTCGGGTCGACGCGGCGGGCCTCGGCCAGGGCGTCGGCCAGGCTCTGGTATTTCTTCTCCAAGACGTACTTGTCCTTGTGGTCGAGGGCCGAAACGACGGTGTCCATCTTGAACAGTCCGGCGTTGAAGTCCTTGACCCAGGAGAGGAGCTGGGCGCGGCGGGCGGCCATGGACTCCGGCGTTTCGCCGAAGCCGTCCGGCCCGATCCAGAGGCCGAGGCGCATCCCGAGGGCGGACGAGGCGGCGGCGATGGGGCCGAGGCCGGAGGGGAACCGCGACAGGAAGTTGGCCTTGAACTCGGGATAATAGGTCCCCTGCGATTCCACCAGGCCGGCGTCCGAGTTGTAGATGTCGAACTGCAGGCCGTAGAGGTCCTTGAGCCGCCGCAAAGCGGCGAAGTTGGCCAGGACCTCGGATTCGCGCGGGCCGGAGTTGTCGTGGCAGAGCCAGTCGAAGTAGAACGTGGCGAAGTCCACTCGGTTGGCCCGGATGGCCTGGATGTACCGGCCGAAGGCCTCCTCGACCCGCCCGGCGGCCGCGACGCCGAAGCCGGCCGTCTTGCTCGTCCACGTCCCGCCCGGAGCGACCGCCGCGCCGGGAAAATGAGCGAAGGCGATTCGCCCCGCGCGCATCGCCGCCTCGGCGATGGGCCACTCCAGGCCCCAGAACAGCTGCCCGTCGAGAAAGGCGGGATTCTCGACCTTCTCGGGAGTCGGCACGCCGGCGACGGCGAAGGCGTCGACGACGGCGTCCCGGACGGTCACGGGCTCGGGCCGGGCATTGGCGACCGTCAGGCGCTTGCGGACATACCAGGCGTCGGGGGGCAGGAGATACTCGACCTCGACGCTCACCCCCGCCCAGACGCCGCGGCCGGAATAGGCGATCCTCAGCGCATCCGCCGCGGGGCGGACGGCGGGCTTCATGGCGAATTCCGCGGCGGTGACGGAAGCGGCCCGGCCTCCAGCTTCGAGGACGAGCTCGAACGGGGCGGCCGCGACATCGTAGGCCTTTCCGCTCAGCTTGTTCGTCAGGCGCAGGCGGTCCGGGCCCGCGATCTCCACGGCCAGGCTGCGGTTCTCCAGCACGGGCCCGGCCGGCGGCGGCGCGGCGGGCGCCGGGGGCGCGGGTCGCGCGGCGAAGATCCCGACCGCCAGGACCAGGAGGAGAGGGATGGACGGGATGCGGGACGACGTCATGGGCACCTCCGCGCGCGCGATCGATCCGTTCGGCCCGGCTCACTCCCGGCGGATCTCGAGCTCGACCGGCTTGTAGCCGCCCTTGGCCTTGAAATAGAGGATCAGGATGAGGAAGCAGACGAGCATGATGGCCGGGAAGACGGCCACGGTCATCAAGGCGCTCTTCTTGGCCACGGCCGTCACATCGGCGACGGCCTGGCGGTCCTCGGGCCCGAGCTCGGCGAGCTTGGCCTGGTCGATCGGCTTGTAGCTGCCGAAGACGCTCGACTTCTCGGCCCCGGCGACCCTGGCATGGATGGCCGGCTGGCCGGCCAGGAGATCACGGTCGATCTGCCGGTCCTGGATGTTGCCCAGGAACACGGCGCCCAGCACGCCTACGCTCAGCATCCCCATCCCCCCGATGGCGTTGATGGTCAGGGCCCCGCCCTTCGGGAAACGCTCGGCCGCCACCCCCAGCATGGTCGGCCAGAAGAAGGACTTGCCGAAGGCGTAGACTGTAGCGGCGATGAAGATCAGGATGCCGCTCGCGGTGGAGAGGAAGACCAGCCCGAGGATGGCCACGGCGCTGCCGGCCGCCAGCAGGCCCAAGGGAGAGATCTTGTGGATGATCGGCCCGGCCATGAACCGGAGGAGCATCATGATGAACGCGGTGTAGATCAGGACCCAGCCCGGGGCGAGGCCCATCTTGCCCATGACCGGGGTCACGAGGTCCGTGATCCAGCTGTCCGTGCCCAGCTCGGTGGTCGCCAGGGGAAGCATGATCAGGATGAGGAAGAACAGGAGCGGCTGGCCGAGCTTGCGGACGTAGAGGCCGTAGCCGACGATCAGGGCCGCGGCGACGCCGATCTTGAGCCCGAGCGACCATTGGAAGATGCGCCCGATCTCGGCGATCATGATCGCCACGACGACGATCGCCCCGAGAATGCCCGTCTCCTGGAGCATGCTCTTGTAGGACACGCCCGCCTTGACCCGCTCCTGGACGGGGAATTTGGTCTTGAGCAGGAGGGCGCCGTAGATCGCGGCGGGGATGAGCAGGAGGCCGACCTTCCACCGCCAATCGAGGGAGGGCATCAGGATGAGGATGAGGAGCCCGCCCAGGACCATCCCCCCGGGCCAGCCGGCGTGGAGGATGTTCAGCCAGCGCGTTTTGTCCTTCGAGTAGGCGGTCGCCACGACCGGGTTGATGACGGCCTCGACAGTGCCGTTCCCCAGGGCCAGGATGAACGTCCCCCAGTAGAGCATCGGGTAGCCGGTGGCGAATATCGTGACGAACGTTGCAGCCGCGTGGCAGACGAAGCCGAAAGCCAGCGCCCGCCCATAGCCGATGCGGTCGATGACCAGGCTGAAGAGAATGATGCTCAAGGCGAAGGGCCAGAGGCCGACGCCCAGGATCTCGCCCTTCTGGGTCTCGCTGAGGTTGAAATGCACACCCAGCTCGCCGATGATGTTCGCCCGGATGATGAACCCGAACGACGTGGCGATCAGGGCCAGGAAGCAGGTGACGAACAGGGTCTTGGACACCTTCTCCGCCGGCGAGGGAGCGCCGGAGCTCAGGACCGTTTCGGCCATGTCTCTCCTCCTTTGGTTGGGGTGTTGCCTCCCATCTTATCTTAAAAGCTCGAGGGAAGTCTTGCCCTCCGCCTCGACGTTCAGCCACAGGACGAGGCTCCGACCCTCGAGGCGGCGGACCTCGCCGACCGCGTACTCGCGGCCCTCGCGCAGCGCCCGTCCGCCGAGCGTGACGCCGCGGACGGGCCCGCCCGCGTTCTTCAGGACGACGACGGGCCGGACGAGCGGCGACTCCGCCGACGCCTCCCAGGTCCAGCCCAGCGTCCCGGTGCCCGCGGTCGCGGCGTCGAAGACGAAGGCCTTCTCCGGCGTGTCGAAGCCGACGAATTTCGCGCCGCCCTTCACGGAAGCGACCGCGGCCGGCCGGATCCAGGCCCGGCCGAGGCGGACGAGGTCGGCGATCGGCTTGTCCGTCATGCCGTAGAGGCCGGCCCACCAGCTGCGGTTGGCCTCGCTGTGGAGGACCGGATCGGAGATCGGGAATCCCAGGAAGTGGGTCACCCGGTCGCCGGCCTGGACGCGGCGGCCGTCGCAGTTGGGCTCGCCGACGGGCCAGTGGTTGCACGAGCCCCAGCTCGACAGGTTGACGATATCCCGGTCGTTGAGATAGCTCATCCGATTGCCCGGCTCGAAGACGATGAACGGGTCGTACTTCGAGGTCAGGTTGTGGCGCTGGATGTTGGGCTTCTCCGGGAGCGTCTTGGTCGTCTTGGCCGGCGGATTGGGGATATAGGAGAGCGTCTGGGTCTCGCCCTTGAGGTTGGCGATCGTGACCCAATCCTTCTCGATGGCGTCGCCCTGCTTCATCCCCGGCTCGGTCAGGGGCAACGATTCCTGGAACTGGCGGGGCAGGCCGAGGGCGTCCGTGTTCCAGCAGACCTTCCGGATGCCCGTCGCGTCGGGGTAGATATAGTAATACTCGTCGACCCAGACCCCCCAGCCCGTCTTCTCGTTGACCTGCCAGAAGTGGTTGTGGGCGCTGACCGGGGCGTAGCGCCAATGGATGACGACGCGGGCCGGCGTGTTCTCGATGATCCGTACGTGCGAGTAGAGGCACTTGGGATCCTCCATGTGCTCGTAGCAGCCCTCCTTGTTGTCCCAGGCCTCGACGCTCTGGTCGGCCATCCACAGCCCCGTCTCGCTGATCCAGGCCGGGCTGTAGCGCGTGCCGCGCCAGAAGACGACCTTGACCGGGGACGCGGCGAACGTCACCACGATGTCCGGGTCCTCGCCCACCGGCCAGAGGGCGTCCCACTCCGGATAGTAGGAGAGCTTGGTGTAGAACGCCCCGAACTCCTTGCCGCCGGGCGGGCCCGTCGGCATCTTCCGGACGGGGATGTCGGGCTCGGCCGGCTTGCCCAGGCCGTCGACGTAGGCCCGGAGCCGTTCGCCGGAGAGGGCGCCGTCGAAGACGCGCACCTCGTCCAGGATCCCGTCGACCGTATACCAGAACGGCAACGTGCCGTGGTCGCCGATCTGGTTCGAGGGCTTGACCGCGGCGTAGTTCTGCCCGACGCGCAGGCTCATGTCCTTCGCCTGCTTGAACGCCTTCTTCACGGCCAGCGTCCCCGCGGGATTCCCGTCGAGATAGAGCGTGATGCCTTCGCCCTCCTTGACGACGGCGGCGATGTGCGTCCACTTGCGCAGGGGCAGGACGAAGTCGTCCGAGACGCAGCGATACGGCTCGTCGTTGATCGTCAGCTCCATCATGAACTGGCCCCGGGTCCCCACGCCGAAATAGAAGCCGCCGACGCCGTCCTTCGTCTGGGTGACGACGGGCGCCCAGTTCCAGGGATAGGCGGCCTGGGCGACCCAGGCGTCGACGGTGAAGCTCCCGCCGATCGCCGGGACCTGCTTGGCCGGTCGCTCGAGGCAGAACGTGTAGCCGTCGAGCCGGATCGCCTTGCCGGCCGCCCCGGGCACGGCGGTGAACTTGCCGCTGATCGCGTCCTTGATGTTGCCCGCGGCATCGAGCGCTGAGGTCGGTTCCGGAGCGTCGAAATTCCAACGCATGAGGAGAGCCGGTTCCCCGGACTTCGGACCGGCCTGGACGCCCCAGGCAGAAGAGGCCCCCGGGGAAATGATAACCGCGAGCAGCGCCGCCGGGAGGAGGATCGAGAACGGGGAGGCGAAATTTCGGGAGAAAAGCTTCATGGTCCTATTCTCCTTGTTTATTTCTTGCTGTAATTAAGATATAATAAAATAAAATATTATGGAAGAGTGTATTCTCCTTGGGCCGTTCCGAGCGGCGGAGGGGATCTTCCGCGGCCACGGAGGCAAAATATGAGACAAGCCGTCATGACCGGGCCCGGGGTCATCGTCTTCGGGGACGTCCCCAAGCCCGTCCCCGGAAAAGGCCAAGTCCTTGTCCGCGTCCGCCGCATCGGCGTCTGCGGGTCCGACGTCCACGTCCGGCACGGCAAGCATCCCTTCACGCCCTACCCGGTCGTCCAGGGCCACGAGTTCTCGGGCGTCATCGAGGCTGTGGGCACGGGTGTCTCCAAACTGAAGCCCGGGCTGAAGGTCACGGCCACACCCCAGGAAGTCTGCGGCAAGTGTCTCCCCTGCCGCAGGGGCGACTATCACATCTGCGACGTCCTGAAGGTGCGCGGCTTCCAAGCGCCCGGCTGCGCCCAGGATTGGTTCATCACCGAGGCGGACAAGGTCGTCCCCCTTCCCGCTTCGTTCACCTTCGAGCAGGGCGCCCTCGTCGAGCCCGTGGCCGTCGCCGTCCATTCGACCGCCCGGGCCGGCCGGCTGGCCGGCCGACGCGTCGCCGTCCTCGGGGCCGGACCTATCGGGAACCTCGTCGGCCAGGTCGCCCGGGCCCAAGGGGCGAAGGTCTTCATCACCGACGTGAGCGCCTATCGCCTCGAGGTGGCCGCGGCCTGCGGCCTCAAGGCCGTATCGAACGCCGCGGCGGAATCTCTGGCCCAGGCGTCGGCCCGGACGTTCGGGACGAAGGGCTTCGACGTCGCCTTCGAGTGCGCGGGCGTGGAGGCGGCCCTGGATGAGGCCGTCTCCGCGATCGCCAAGGGCGGGACGATCGTCGCCGTGGGCGTCTACGGCGACCGGCCCCTGGTGAACATGGGCTTCGTCCAGGACCGCGAGCTGAACATCATCGGGACGCTCATGTACCAGTACGGCGACTTCGTCAAGGCGGTCCGGCTGATGAAGAGCGGCGCCGTCGTGACCGCTCCCCTGGATTCGAACCACTTCCCCTTCGAGCAGTATCCGGCGGCCTACGCCTTCATCGATGCCCAGGCCGACCGGAGCATGAAGGTCTTCATCGACCTGTGAGCGAAGGAGGGAAGGAGCCGGACGTGAATCCGAAGCCGCTCGTCGTGGGCCTGGGCGAGATCCTCTGGGATCTCCTGCCCACGGGCCGGCAGATGGGCGGGGCCCCGGCCAACTTCGCCTTCCACGCCAACACCCTGGGGGCGGAGAGCTTCATCGTCAGCGCCGTAGGGGACGACGAGCCGGGCCGAGAGCTCCTCGACGAGCTCGGCCGCCGGGGGGTCGACCGGCGCTTCATCGCCATCGTGGACGCCGCGCCCACCGGTTCGGTCTCCGTCGACCTCGACCGCGCGGGCGAGCCGCGCTACGTCATCCGCGAGGGTGTCGCTTGGGACGCTCTGCCCTGGACGCCCGCCTTGCGCGGGCTGGCCGAGGGCGCCGATGCCGTCTGCTATGGGACGCTCGCCCAGAGGGCCGAAGCGTCGCGTCGCACGATCGAGGCCTTTCTGGAGTCGACGCGGCCGGAAGCTCTCCGCATCCTCGACCTCAACCTCCGCCAAGCTTACTGCTCGGGCCCTCTCGTCCGCGGGCTGCTCGAGCGAACGACCATCCTGAAGCTGAACGACGATGAGCTGCGGATCGTCGGCGAGATGCTCTCCCTTCCCGGCCCCGAGAACGAGATTCTCCGCGGGCTTCTGAAGGCCTTTCCCCTGACCGCGATCGCCTTGACCAAAGGCCGCACGGGCAGCCGCTTGATCGGAAGGGACCGGGACATCGTCCATCCGGGCTATCCGGTCGAGCCGGTCGACACCGTGGGCGCCGGGGACGCGTTCACCGCCGTCCTGGTCACGGGGCTTCTGACGAACAAGAGTTGGGAGGACATCTCCGAGACGGCCAACCGCCTCGCCGGCCATGTCTGCACGCGGCCCGGAGCCTGGCCGGATCCTCCCGCTGAATTGACCGCCTGGGCCCGGAGCGATCCGGGACCGAAGGAGCCATCATAAATGAAACCGTTCACCTATTTTCAGCCGACCGAAATCCTTTTCGGTGCGGGCCGGGCGGCCGATGCCGGAGCGGCGGCTTGCCGCCTCGGCCGGCGATGCTTGATCGTCACGGTACCGGTCTTTCCGGCCCTCGCCGCCGCCCTCAAGAAAGTCCGGACGTCGCTCGAGGCCGTCGGGCTGGACGTCGCCCACTTCGACGGGGTCGTACCCAATCCGACGACCGACGTGATCTCCGCCGGCGCGCGCTTGGCGCGCGAGTTCCGGGCGGACGTCGTCCTGGGGCTGGGCGGAGGCTCGAGCCTGGACACGGCCAAGGCCGTGGCCGTGGAGGCCACCCACGACGGGACCTGCTGGGACTATCTGTTCTTCAAGCCGGCCCAGCCTTCGGAGAGGACGCTGCCCGTGGTGGCCGTGACGACGACGTCGGGCACCGGCTCCCACGTGACCCAGGTGGCCGTGGTCACGAACCCCAAGGAGAGGAGCAAGTCGGCCCTCTTCCACGCCCGTCTCTACCCAAAGATCAGCCTCGTCGATCCCGAGCTCATGCTCTCGGCGCCCAAGCACGTCACCGCCACGACGGGCTTCGACGTCCTCGCCCACGCCTTCGAGAGCTTCATCAACCCGGGCGGCTCGCCATACACCGACCTGATGGCCCTCGAGGCGCTGCGGATCGTGGCCCGCCGCCTCCCGGCTGCCGTCGACGACGGAGCCGACCTCGCCGCCCGGACCGACATGGCCTGGGCCGACACGCTGGGCGGCCTCTGCATCGCCAACGCCGGCGTCACCCTGCCCCACGGGATCGGCATGGCCATGGGCGGCCTCTATCCACACGTGGCCCACGGCGAGGCGCTCGCCGCCATCTATCCGGCCGTGATCCGCTACAGCTGGGACGCCGCGCCGGCGAAGTTCGCCGCGACGGCCCGGATCTTCGATCCGGCGCTCGAGGGCCTCGACGACGGCGCCGCCGCCGCGCGCTGCGGCGACGCGATCGAGGCCTTCCTCGAGCGGATCGGCCTGCGGATCGGCCTGCGCGACCTGAAGATCCCCGAGGACGAGTTGGCCGCCCTCGCCCGGGCGTCGCTCGTCCTGCCCGACTACAAGAACCATCCCCGGATCGCCGCGGCCGACGACGTCCACGAGCTCCTCAAGCTGAGCTGCGAGACCGGGGCGGGCGGCCGCTGAGCCGTGCTATAATGCGCTGCGGGCCGCGCGGCGCCGGACGGCCGGCACGGCGGGCCCCGAGCGGGAGGACCCACCGATGAAAAAGATCGCCATCATCGCCCTCGTCGTCGTCCTGGCGGGGGTCGTCGTTGTCGTCAACGTCGGCCGGAAGAAGGCCGGCGTCGAGCCCATCGTCTGGTACGGGATGATGCCCCACCCCTACAAGACCGAGGTCCGGAGCGGCGTCGAGCGTTTCGAGGCCGAGACCGGCGCCGCCGCCCTCAAGGTCGTGGGCCAACAGTGGACCCAGGACAACGAGAACGTCAACGTCGAGGCCCTCTCGACCAAGGGCCACAAGGCCTTCAGCATTTATCCCGGCGACCCCGCCGGGGCCAACGCCCTCTTCGCCCAGCTGAAGGGCCGGGGCCAGATCGTCGTGGCCTACGGGGCCGAGCCGGCCCTGCCGACCCCCGTGCCGTTCACCGTGGCCACCGACATCAAGGGGGCGGCCATGACGGCCGCCGAGCGGCTGATCGAGCTCATGGGCGGGAAGGGCCGGATCCTGAACGTCCTCGAGCTCGTCACGGACATCAACACCAAGAAGCGCGACGAGGGCATCCGGGAGGTCGTGGCCAAGCACCCGGGCGTCGAGATCGTCCAGACGATCTCGGACATGACCCAGGTCAGCGAGGCCACGGTCAAGCTCCAGAGCGCCCTGGCGGCCAGGATGGACGAGATCGACGGGATCATCACCACGGGCTACAACCCGACGATCGCCGCCGCCTCCGTCCTGACGGAGTGGCGCAAGGACGCCAAGCACAAGCGCATCCGGTTCATCGGGATCGACACCGGCGCGACGGTCCTCCAGGCCATCCGCGACGGGTCGATCGACGCCACGATCGCCCAGAACCCGCCCGGCCACGGGTACATCTCGTGTATGCTCCTCAAGCTCCTGCTCGACGGCTGGACGCCGGTCCAGGACTACCAGTTCATCGACGCGGGCATCGTCGTCGTGACCAAGGACAACGTCGACACCTACGCCGCCGAGGTCCGCAAGATCACGGATCGCATCGCCGGCGACCTTAAGACCAAGTACCTCCGCGCCCCGCGGTAGGCGCCCCCGACGGCCCATGCTCGAGCTCCGCGGCATCGGTAAGCGCTTTCCCGGCGTTCAGGCCCTGGACGGCGTCAGCCTGAGCTTCGCTCCAGGCGAGATCCACGCCCTGGTCGGGGAGAACGGCGCGGGCAAGAGCACGCTCATCAAGATCGTCACGGGCCTCTACAGGCCGGACGCGGGCGAGGTCCTCTTCGAGGGACGACCCCTCCGCTTCCGCAGCTACCGCGACAGCCTCGCCCAGGGCATTGACGTCGTCAGCCAGGAGATCCAGGTCATCCCCGAGAGCACGATCGCCGAGAACATGATGCTCGACAAGCTCATCACCCGGGGGCGGACGGGGATCATCGACTGGCCGGCGGTCGAGCGGACGGCCCGCCGCTACCTGGACCTGGTCGGCCTGCCGCTTCCGCCCGACACCGTGATCAAGCGCCTGAGCGCGGCCCACAAGCAGCTCGTCCAGATCGCCAAGGCCCTGGCCGCCGAGGCCCGGGTCCTGCTCCTCGACGAGCCGACGAGCTCGCTGACCGAGCACGAGGCCCGCAACCTGTTCGCCCTCCTGCGCGGCCTGCGGGACAAGGGCGTGACGATCATCTTCGTCTCGCACAAGTTCGAGGAGATCTTCGCCTTGTGCGACCGGGTCAGCGTCCTCCGTGACGGCCGCCTCGTCGGCACACGGCCCATCGCCGGGCTCACCCGGCCGGAGATCGTGACGATGATGATCGGCCGGGACGTGACCCAGGCCCACCTCGGCCGCCTCGACGCGGACGGCGGCCGGGAGATGCTCCGGGCCGAGGGCGTCACCCGGACCGGGCGGATCGAGGGCGCGAGCTTCACCCTGCGCGAGGGCGAGATCCTCGGCTTCTACGGCCTCGTCGGCGCGGGCCGGACCGAGCTCGCCCGCGTCCTGATCGGGGAAGACCGCTTGGACAGCGGGGCGGTCTACGTCCGCGGCGAGAAGGCGCACATCCGGAGCGTGGCCGATAGCCTGAAGCGCTACCGGATCGGCTACGTCACCGAGAACCGTAAAGAGGAGGGGCTGCTCCTCGGATCCCCGGTCCGGACGAACGTCACCATCACCGTCTGGCCCCGCCTCGCCCGCCGGCTGACCCGTTTCATCAGCCGGACGAGGGAACTCGGGATCACCCGGGACATGATCCGGGACCTGAGCATCCGGGCGACCGGGCCCGAGCAGAAGACCGAGGACCTCAGCGGAGGCAACCAGCAGAAGATCTGTTTCGCGAAGTGGCTGGCGGCCGACTGCGACATCCTGATCGTCGACGAGCCGACCGTCGGCGTGGACGTCGGGGCCAAGGAACAGATCCACAAGCTCCTCTGGGACCTGGCCAAGACGAAACGCAAGGCGATCATCCTCATCTCCTCGGACATGCCCGAGATCGTCCGCGTCGCGAGCCGGATCCTCGTCTTCCGGGACCGCCGGATCGCGGGCGAGATCGACGGAGTGGACGACGGGACCAAGACGTACGCCGAGGTGAGCGCGGCCATCGGACGCTACCTGAATTGATGGAGAGATCCCCATGACTGCAACCGAAGACCGGCCCGAGGCCCCGCACCGGCCCGCCCGCGCGTCCGGCGACCGCCGCGAGCGGATCAGCGGCCGGACCCTCGGCCTGATCATCGCCGCGGCGATGCTCTTCGCCGTCCTGGCCATCCTTTCACAGAGCTTCCTCAGCGGCTACACGATGTTCGTCATCTCCCGCCAGATGGCGTTTTACGTCCTGGTCGCCCTGTCCCAGGCGTTCGTTCTGGTCATCGGTCAGATGAGCCTGGCCGTCGGAGCGATCGGCAGCATCACGACCATCGTCCTGGGCCTGGGGCTGGACACGTGGGGATTGCCGCCGGCGGCCGCCGTCTTCCTCGCCCTGGGCACGGGCGTCCTCGCCGGCTGGATCAACGGGGCGCTCATCACCCGGCTCAAGATCGACTCCTTCATCGTCACCCTGTCGATGATGTTCATCTACATGGGCCTTCGCTCGGGCATTTCCGGCGGATCCCCGTACAAGGTCCCCGAGTCCTTCACCTTCATCGGACAGAAGAGCCTTTTGGGGATCCCCTACGTCTTCCTGCTCGTGGCGGCCCTCCTGACGCTCGTCGGCTACATGTACCGCAACACCGTCTTCGGCCGGCGGATGCTGGCCACGGGCGGCAACGCGGCCGCGGCCAGGCTCTCGGGCATCGCCACGGACCGCATGGTCGTCTGGGCGCATGTCTTATCGGGCGCCTTCGCCGCCCTGGCGGCCGTGCTGTGGGCATCCAAGCTCGGCTCGGCCGCCCCGGAGACGGGAGACGACTGGCTGATCATCTCCTTCGCCGTGGCCATCATCGGCGGAACGGGCCTCAACGGCGGGATCATCTCCGCCCTCGGCATCCTCATGGGATCCGCGATCTTCATGCTGATCAAGCACGGCCTGGTCGAGGTCAAAGCCAATCCCTACTACGCGAACTCCTTCCTCGGCCTCCTCATCCTTTTGGCGATCGTGGTCGACCGGGTCCGGGAGATCTACTCCGACAAACAGAAGGACAAGTGACGGCCATGGCTCCGATCACGCGCCGCCGATTCCTCGCCACGTCGGCCGCCGGGCTGGGGAGCCTGCCCCTCTGGCCGCGGACTCTCGCGGGCGCGGGCGCGGCGGCCCGGCCGAACTTCCTCTTCATCCTGACCGACGATCAGCGCTTCGACGCCCTGGGCTGCGCCGGCAACCCGATCATCCGGACGCCGAACGTGGACGCCCTCGCCCGGGACGGGATCCGGTTCGACCGGGCCTTCGTCACGACCCCGATCTGCGCCGCCAGCCGGGCCAGCATCTTCACCGGGACCTTCGAGCGGACCCACACCTACACGTTCACCAAGCCTCCGCTCCCGCGCGCCTTCACCGAAATCAGCTATCCCGCCGTGCTCCGCAAGGCCGGCTACCGCACCGGCTTCGTGGGCAAGTTCGGCGTCGCGGTCGAGAAAGGCGTCCAGGAGCAGATGTTCGATGTCCTGCACCTCGACAACCTGCCCCACGTCGAGACGGTCGGCGGCGTCGAGCGGCACAAGACCGAGGTCGAGGGCGAGGCGGTCATCGAGTTCCTCCGCGGCGTCCGGCCGGAGCAGCCGTTCTGCTGCGTCTGGTGCCCGTGGGCGCCCCACGCCGACGACGACGATCCGAAGCAGTATTTCTGGCCGCGGGCGGTGGACGGCCTGTACCGGGACGTCGACATCCCGGTCCCCGAGATGGCCGCCCCGAAATACTACGACGCCCAGCCCGCGTTCCTGAAGAACACCATGAGCCGGACGCGCTGGGGCTGGCGGTTCGATACGCCCGAGAAATACCAGGCCATGGTCAAGGGCTACTTCCGGATGATCAGCGGGATCGACATGGTCGTCGGCCGCATCCGGACCGAGCTCGCCCGCCTCAAGCTCGACGAGAACACGGTCATCATCTACGCCTCGGACAACGGCTATTTCCTCGGCGAGCGGGGCTACGCCGACAAGTGGCTGATGTACGACCTCTCGATCCGGGTGCCGCTCGTCGTCTGCGACCCGCGGGCGCCGCGGGAGAGCCGGGGCCTGGTCAAGCACGACCTGGCCCTCAACATCGATCTCGGGCCCACAATGCTGGACCTCGCCGGCGCCCCGATTCCGGCGCTCGCCCAGGGGAAGAGCCTGAGGCCGCTCCTCGGCCGGGGAACGCCGGCCTGGCGGAGCGAGATCTTCTGCGAGGAGCTGTGGGACCATCCGGAAATCCCGCGGAGCGAGTGCATCCGCACCGACCGGTGGAAATACATCCAGTACCCCGCCCACCCGGAATACATCGAGCTGTTCGATCTGAAGGACGATCCCGACGAAAAGCGGAACCTGGCCGCGGATCCCCGCACCGCCCGGGAGCTGTCCGAGCTGCGGGCGCGCTGCAACGAGCGGATCCGCGCCCTGCTCGCCGATCAGGCCAAGTTCAAATGATCCCCGGTTTCCGCTCCAGAGTCCTCCTCGCCGCCGCGGCGGCGCTGGCGATCCTGCCGGCGGCCGGCCCGGGCGGCGCCGTCCGGACGGGACCGGCCCCTTCCGCCCTAACGGACGGGATCTCGGCCACGGACCTGCGCTGCGAATACCGGTCCGAACCCCTGGGGATCGATGCCGAGCGACCGCGCTTGAGCTGGGTCCTCTCCTCCGGACGCCGCGGCCAGGTCCAGACCGCCTATCGGGTGCTCGTCGCGTCTTCGCCCGAGGCCCTTGCGGCCGAGCGGGGAAATCTCTGGGACAGCGGCCGGGTCGCGTCCGCCGAGAGCCTATCCGTCGCCTGCGCCGGCGCGCCCCTCCACAGCGGCCAGCGCTGCCATTGGAAGGTCCGCGTCTGGGACCGGGAGGGCCGCCCTTCGGACTGGAGCGCGGCCGGCAGTTGGGAGATGGCCCTCCTGCGCCCCGAGGACTGGACGGGCGGCTGGATCGGCGACGGGAAGCCGGATCCCGCGACGGACGAGGACTTCTACAAGGACGACCCCGCGCCCCTATTCCGCCGCGAATTCGCCGCGCCATCCGGCGTGCGGCGGGCCCGCCTCTACGTCACCGGCCTCGGCTACTACGAGGCCTCGATCAACGGGACGCGCGTCGGCGACCGCGTCCTGGATCCCGGCTGGACGAACTTCGCCAAGCGCGTCTTCTACAGCGTCTATGACGTGACCGGCCTCGTCCGGCCAGGCGCCAACTGCCTCGGCGTCGCCCTCGGCAACGGCTGGTACGATCCCCTGCCGCTCCGGTTGTGGGGCAACCGGAACCTGCGCAAGGACCTGCCCGTCGGCCGGCCCCGCTTCATCGCCCAGCTGCGCCTCGAGACCGCCGACGGGGCGACCGCGGTCGTGGACTCGGACGCCGGCTGGAAGACGCGCGGCGGCCCGATCCTGCGCAACAGCGTCTATCTCGGCGAAGTGTACGACGCCCGCCGCGAGATCCCTGGCTGGGACGCGCCCGGCCTCGACGAGGCCGGATGGGCGCCGGCCGTCCCCGTTGCCGGCCCCGGCGGCCGGCTCCAGGCCCAGCCCCAGCCTCCGATCCGGATCCGGGAGCGGATCGCCGCCGCGGCCGTCACCGAGCCCGCGCCGGGCGTCTACGTCTTCGACCTCGGCCGCAATTTCGCGGGCTGGGCCCGGCTGCGCCTGCGCGCCCCGGCCGGCACGGCGGTCCGGATCCGCTTCGGCGAACTCCTGGACGCGAACGGCCGGCTCAATCCGATGACCTCGGTCGCGGGCCAGATCAAAGGCAAGCGCCGGGACGGTTCTCCGATCGGCGGGCCCGGCGCCCCCGATGTGGCCGAGCAGGCCGACACCTATATCGCCCGGGGCGGGAGCGAGGAGTCCTACGCGCCCCGGTTCACGTTCCACGGATTCCGATTCGCGGAAGTGACCGGCCTGCCCGGCCGGCCCGCGCTCGCGGACCTCGAAGGGCTGGCCCTGAGCGCCGACCTCGAGCCCGCGAGCGCGTTCGCCTGCTCGGACGAGCTCCTCAACCGCATCCAAGAGATGACCCGGCGGACGTTCCTGAGCAATGTCTTCAGCGTCCAGTCGGACTGCCCCCACCGCGAGAAGTTCGGCTACGGCGGGGACCTTGTGTCCACGGCCGACGCTTTCCTCGCGAACTTCGACATGCAGGGCTTCTACGCCAAGGCGGCGGCCGACTGGGCCGACGCCGCCCGGCCCGACGGGATGTTCACCGACACGGCCCCGTTCGTCGGGATCCAGTACTGCGGCCTGGCCTGGGCCATGGCGCATCCGCTCATCCAGGACCGGCTCTGGCGCCACTACGCCGACCGGCGCCTCGTCGAGGAGCAGTACGACGCGGCCCGGCTCTGGCTGGACCTCGTGACGCGGACGAATCCCAGCGGCCTGATCGCCGACGGCCTCGCCGACCACGAGAGCCTCAAGGCCACACCCGTCCCGGCGCTCGTCACGCCGCTCTACGGCGAAACGGCCCGGATCGTCTCGCGCCTCGCCGGTCTCCTGGGCCTCAAGGAGGACGAAGCCCGCTACCGCGATCTCGCCGCGTCCATCGCGGCCGCGTACCGGGAGAAAGTGCTCGGCTCGGACCCGGACAAGTACGCCGCCCTCACCCAGGCCGGTCTGGCCGCAGCCCTGGCCCTGGACCTCGTGCCCGAGGCGGAGCTGACCGCGGCCGTCCAGGCGCTCGCGGCCAAGGTCGCCGTCCCCGAAGGGCCGCGCCTCGAGACCGGGATCTTCGGAACGAAGTTTCTTCTCGACGTCCTGTCGCGCCATGGCCGGGCCGACTTGGCCTACGCCCTCGTCGGCCGGAGCTCATTCCCAGGCTGGGGCTACATGCTCGAGCGCGGGGCGACGACGCTCTGGGAGCACTGGGAATACAGCGACAACACTTTCTCGCACAACCATCCCATGTTCGGCGCGGTGAGCGAGTGGCTCTTCGCCTGGGTGGCCGGCATCCAGCCCGATCCGGCGGCCGTCGGCTACGACCGGATCCTCTTCCGACCCCAGCCGGCCGGGGGCTTGACCTGGGCCCGGGCGAGCCTCCGCTCCGCCCGGGGCGAGGTCCGAAGCGCATGGCGGATCGAAAACGGCCGCTTCGTCCTGTCGGTGGCCGTGCCGGCCAACGCTACAGCGGTCGTCTTCATTCCGGGCGTTGATCCGGCCTCCGTCAGGGAGGGCGGAGCGGCCGCCGTCTCGGCCCCCGGCGTCGCCTTCCTCCGGATGGATGCCGGAAGCTGCGTGTTCGCGATCGGCTCGGGCCGGTACGAATTCTCGGCCTCGATGACTTCAAAAAAATAAGGAGGGTGTCATGGCAGCGATCAAGCGACGGGAATTCCTGGGAACGCTGGTGGTCGGCGCGGCGGCTTGCGCCGGTCCGCTCGGCCGGCCGCGGGCGAACGCGTCCTCGCCGCCGAAGCCTCCCAATATCGTCCTCATCCTCGCCGACGACCTGGGCTACGGCGACCCGGGCTGCAACAACCCGGAATCGAAGATCCCTATGGCCGCCGTCGATCGGATAGCCGCCCGGGGCGTCCGGTTCACGGATGCCCACTCCCCCTCGGCGGTCTGCACTCCGACCCGCTACGGACTTTTAACAGGCCGCTACGCCTGGCGGACTTGGCTCAAGCGGGGCGTCCTGGGCGGATACACGCCGCCGCTCGTCGAACCGGATCGGATGACCACCGCCTCCCTCCTCAAGAGCCGCGGCTACGCCACCGGCTTCTTCGGCAAGTGGCATCTCGGCCTGACCTGGACGCGGATGAACGGCAGCGCGCCCGACTGGCGCGAGGCCGAGAAGCTCAGGCCCGGGTCCTCGCAGGACGCCGACCCGAGGACCGGCATGAACGCCGACTTCACAAAGCCCGTCGCCGGGGGGCCCGTGGACCACGGCTACGACGAGGCGTACTTCACCGCCGCCTGCTCGACGATCGACGGCCCCTTCGCCTTCATCGAGAACCGGAGGACCGTCGGGCTCCCGACGAAGCAGGTCTCCGACTTTTACGACATGACCGGCGGCGAGGAAGGGAGCCCGCGCAAGGGCTGGATCGTCCCCGGCTACAAGCTCGAGGAGGTCGACCTCCGGTTCACCGAGAAGGCCATCGCCTTCATGGAGCGCAGCCGCCGGGAATCGCCCGGGAAGCCTTTCTTCGTCTCGCTCTGCCTCTCGGCGCCGCACACGCCCTGGCTCCCCCCCGCCCTCGTCAAGGGCAAGAGCCAGGACGGGCCGCGCGGCGATTTGGTCCTCCTCGCCGATTGGTGCACTGGCGAAATCGCCAAGGGGCTGGACCGGCTGGGCGTCACGGACGACACCCTGTTCATCTTCACCAGCGACAACGGGCCGCACCCGGGGACCAACGGCCATAAGTCCGAAGGCGCCCTGCGCGGGCTCAAGTCCCAGATCTGGGAAGGCGGCCACCGCGTCCCCTTCGTCGCCCAGTGGCCGAAGCGCATCCCGGCCGGCGCCGTGAGCGACGAGCCCATCTGCCTCACCGACATGCTGGCCACGTTCGCCGCACTGACCGGGGCCGCGCTCCCGGAGGACGCAGGCCCTGACAGCTACGACATTTCGCCCGCCCTCCTTGGCCGCAAAGGCGCGGCCCCGATCCGGGAGGCGATCGTCTCCCATTCGGAGAACGGGACGTTCGCCATCCGCCAGGGCGCGTGGAAGCTCATCATCGACAACAAGACGTCGGGCGGCTGGATGACCCCCGCGGGCAAGCCCCCCGTGCCGGGAACGCCGGGCCAGCTCTACAACCTGGCCGAGGACCCGCGGGAGATGAACGACCTCTGGGAACAGAAACCCGAGATCGTCGCCCGCCTGACCGCCCTCCTCGACAAGTACAAGAAGGACGGCCGGAGCGTCCCGAAGCGGGGTTGAGGACCGCCATGCGGCATCCGTCCGCCCTCGCCGCCCCCCCGGAAGCTTCGGTATCCCGAATGCCTAGGGAGGCTCCGGCCGTGCCTCGGCTTGGGGAGGAGAACCCATGAGCAAGAAAGCCGTCGTGTTGGCGATCCTGGCCGTTTGCGCCTTGAAGTCCTACGCCCAGGAGCCCAAGGCCCATTGGAGCTTCGACGCAATCGAGAACCGCCAGACAAAGGAGGCCGTGAGCGGCCGCTCCGATCCGCTGGAGGGATCCTTCGAAACGGCGCCCGGCGTCAAGGGCGCCGGCCTGCGCCTTGACGGCTTCACAGCCTGCCTGAGGACGGCCGGAGCCGACCGGATCGTGACCGGCCGGGAAATCACCGTGGAAGCCTGGATCTCGCTCGGCGAGTACCCCTGGAACTGGTGCCCCATCCTGACCGCCGAGTCCGACGAGGTGAAGGGCTACCGCCTGATGGTCGGGCCGCTGGGGCAGGCCTCCCTGGAGTGCGCGATCGGGAACCAGTGGATCGCCTGTACGACCGCCCGGGACGCCCTGCCTCTCCGAACCTGGATGCACGTCGCGGGCGTCTACCGGGCCGATTCCGGCCTGACCATCTTTCTCAACGGGGAGCCGGCCGCGTCGCAGGCCGTCAAGGGCGCGATCACCTTCGCCCCCCGAGCCGGCTACGTCTTGGGCATGGTCGCCCGGCCCGAGAAGCCCTCCGACATCCACCGGACCTACGGCACGCTGGCCGCCGCCTACGGGCTCGATGGGATCGTGGATGAAGTGAAGGTCTACGACGCGGCCCTGCCGGCCGAGCGGATCAAGGCCGGGTTCGCCGCCGTCAAGCCCGGCGCTCCCGATATCGCTCCCCGGAGGCTGCCCGCGGTCGATTTCCATCCGGGCCGCTTCGCGGCCTTCACCACGAAGCTCACGTACTACACGGGCTGGGACAACCTGTGGCCGGTCGATCAGGACCCCGACATCGTGGTCTGCTTCAAGGATTCCCCGGTCAAGCTCGTCTTCTGGCGCGGCACGCGCTACAGCCCGGCCTGGGTTTCTGAGAACGGGAATTGGATGACCGACCAGAGCGTCGAGACGTGGCAGACCGCGGGCGCCGCCGCCCCGCAAGGCTGCTTCGAGCATATGCAGGACCGGCACTGCCGGTTCTCCCACGTCCGGATCATCGAAAACACCCCGGCCCGCGTGGTCGTCCACTGGCGCTACGCGCCGGTCAGCGCCTACGACACCACCTGGAACGTCGACCCCAAGACGGGCTGGGAGCTGTGGATCGACGAATACTATTTCATCTACCCGGACGCGAGCGCCGTCCGCAAGGTCTCTTGGAAGAAAGGCACCCTGGGCGACACGTTCCAGCTCCAGGAGACGCTCGCCCTGCTCCACCCCGGCCAGGTCGTATCGGACCTCCTCGAAAAGGACTACGTCGCTGTCGCCGACTATTCCGGCGCGACGGGCGGATCGTCCTACGTGGAGAATCCCGGCGCCCCACCCTACGGCCCGTTCCGCTGGGACGCCGCCAAGCCGTTCACCATCCAACAATACCAGTTCAAGTCCAAGAACAAGCCGTTCATCTTCTTCGAGCCGGGCAACAAGATGTCGCTGCGCTACGAGAACCTGGCCTCCTACGGCCGGGCCAGCGGTTGCAACCATTTCCCGGTCGGGCAGGCCCGCTGCGACGGGCGGACGACGCTCACCTCGGACAAGCCGTCCCACTGCTCGAGCTTCCCGATCTCCGAACCGGTGAAGTACGCGGCCGGGGACCGGGAGTTCTGGTACGCTCTCTACGGCATGAATCCCCTGCCTCTCAAGGACCTGGTCGAATTCGGGAAATCGTGGAGCGGACCGCCCGCGCCCGTCTTCGCCTCCGGCACCTTGGTCTCAGGCGCCTACGACCGGAGCGAGCGGTGCTACAAGATCGAGAACGGGAGCGGGCGCCCCGGACGCATTGACGTCACCCTGCCGGGGAGCGCGGCCGCGCCGGTCTTCAATCCCGCCCTCTATATCAAAAACTGGAACGGCGAGGGGGCCCGCGTTCTAGTGAACGGCCGTGAAGCCGGCGAGGCGAAGATCGCCGACGCGGCGAAGCTCGAGGGAACGGACCTCGTGGTGTTCCTGCCCTTGAAGAGCGCGTCGCGGGTCGAGATCCGGATCCTGCCCCGCTGATCGTCCCGCGCCCTCACCCCCGCGCGCCGCGGAGGATGTTGCGGCGGCCGTCCGTCCGGTGGTCGCGGCTTATCGGAGCGCGGAGGGGAAATGGGCCTGGATGCCCCACGTTCCCATCTCGAAGTTCTTGAAGCCGACCTTGAGGGCGGGAGACTCCGGTTTCACCCGGTAATCGTTCTTCGACGGATCGACGAACATCGGATCGGCGAAGACCGAGTTCTTGTCGAAGCCCAGGGCGCGCCAGCCCTCGAAATCGACCCGGCGCGCTCCGCGCTCGGGTCCGGTCTCGCCGCGGACCTGGCTGATCCGGGCCGTGAATTCGCCCGAGGCGCTGAACAGGCAGTTGCGGTCGATCTCCTCGAGCCATGGGCCACGGGCCGGCGGGGCTATGACCGAGTAGACATCGTCCTTGGCCATGACCGTGATGTTGTTGAAGTACCGGTCGTGGTTGTCCTCGTTGCCCACATGGAAGCAGGGGGCGACGCTGCTGTCGACCCAGATGTTGTTGTGGACCGAGCGGTAGGCGCCTTCCCGGAGCTTGATGCTGATCCCCTTGGAGATGTTGTTGTAGATCTCGTAGTTGGAGGCCCCGTCGTCCATGTCGAGGCCCCAGCCCGAGCGCTCTTCGAAGAAGTTGTTCCGGACGATGACCGGCTCCATGGCGTCGATCCTGACGTTGCCGGCATCGAGGCTCCGCGCCTTGCTGTAGGAGCCGTGCGACTGGGTCAGGCTCCAGAACTTATCGCGTCCCCAGGCGTTGAACGGCCCGTGGTCGCCCGTCTCGCGGCAGGTGTCGTGGATGTGGTTGAATTCGATGATGTGCCCGCCCCACGTCCCGTCGCCGATGCAGATACCCGCCCGGGGCATATTGTAGATGGTGTTGTGGGCGGCCGTGACGCGCTTGGCCCGGGAGATGTAGACGCCCGCGATCTGCTTGCCGAAGACCCCGCAGTCGTGGATGAGGTTGTTCGAAACCCGGCACTCGTAGGGGAACGCCCTCCGCGAACCGTTCGTCGCGCCCAGGGTCCCGACCAGGCAGACCGCGCTGTCGCCCGTCGCGGTGAACTTGCACTCGCTGACCTGCGCCTTGCGGTTGTAATCGTTGATGAAGACGGCGTTGCCCCCGACCGCATCGAACCAGCATTTCCAGACCGAGCAGTCCCGTGTGCCCTCCAGGAAGACGGCCCCTCCGCGGTGGATCGCCCAATCGCTGAGGGAAGGGATGTCGTACTCCGCAAGGAAGGTCGAAGCCGTCTGTGTGAACCGGAATCCCTCCAGGGCGACGTGTTCGACGGGGCGGTCCTGGGTTCCGGCGAACCGGACCAAGGTCTCGAGGACGGGCGCTTCGACGACCGTCCGGGCCATGTCGACGCCCGCTTCGGGCTTGTAATAAAGGACGCCGGCCCGGGCGTCGAGATACCACTCGCCCGGGGCATCGAGCTCCTCGAGGACGTTCTCGACATAGAAGCGGGATTCCTGGTTGATCTTAGCCGGGTCCTCGAACCACTTGGCCCCCATCTGGAACCCGCCCTCGCCGAACCAGATCGCCTTGGCGTCGTAATCCACGGCCTTCAGGCGCCACTGCATGTTGCCCCAGCCCCAGCCCTGGAAGATGTGGATGACGGCCTCCTCGGGCCGCGCCCAGCGCCGCGGGGTGAACGCGGCGGGGTCGAAGAGGATGCCGCGCGGCGCTCCGCCGCAAAACGTCATGTCGTCGTCGGGGCCGGGTTTCGGATCGGGCATGCCATCGGGGATTCGTCCCGCGGGTAGGACATAGCCGCTCCGGCCGGGCTTCGAATCGTCCCGGTTCGGGAACCGGGCCCGCGTCTGGCGCATGCCGTTCACGAAAAGCTGGGTGAACGGAGCGCCGTCCCGCATCGCGGCCGGCAGCTCGCACATCAGGATGCCGGCCTGATAGGGCTTCCAGGAGCCCTCGATCCTCCGACTCCCGGTCAGAGTGACCTTGGCCCCCGGGGCCGCGGCGAAGAGATGATATGCGGTTTCGGTTCCAGAGTCCTCGGGTGTGAAAACCAGCGTCCGGTCGAGGCGGTACGTCCCTTCGCCCACCAGGACGACGATCGGCCCCGTCACCGCCGGCTGCCTGTAAGTCCGCAGCGCCAGCCGGGCCCTGTCGAGGGTGGCGAACGGCGCCGCCGCCGTCCCGGGGTTGGAGTCGCTGCCCGTCGCGGAAACGAAGAGGACGGGGGCGAATGCCGACGAAATCGCCGCGGGCCCGGCGACCGATTCCGGAAGTCGCGGCGCCGGCCCGAAGCCGAGGGTGAGTCCCGCGATCGCCGCAACCGCCGCCGACCGTCCGTATCGCTTCATGGCCATGATCTCCTCGCTTTCCCGGACGACGCCGGAGGCGGCCGGTCCACCTCGCCATCTCCTCGGGAACGGACCTCATCGTGTTCCTGCCCTTGAAGAGCGCGGCGCGGGTCGAGATCCGAATCCTTCCCCGCTGACCGCCCGTGGCGTCGGCCCCGCGCGCCGCGGAGGCCGCCCTCAAGCAACTTACCGCGCAGTGACCGGCGCGGTCAGCGCCCCTTCCGCCCCGGCAGTCTCCGGGCGCGAGGCCGGAGAGAAAGGGCGTTCACCAGTATCTCTCCCTCTGAGCCATCAGCTGGGGGTAGCGGTCATCCGTATCCGCGACGGCCTTCTTTTTTTCGAGCAGCCTCTTCTTCAGTCTGGCGAAGAGAGGCGCATATTCGGGATCCGAGGCCCGATTGACCATCTCCCGGGGATCCCTGTCCAGGTCGAAGAGCTCCCACTCCGGTTCGGTCGGCTCGATGCGGGGCGATCCCTTGATCCAGGACCTGATGAACTCGGTATCCTTTTTGCCGAGAGGCTCCCCGTAGTAGTAGATCAGCTTGTGGCTCCGGGTCCGGATTCCGTAGTGGGCGGGGATGGCGAAATGGGACATGTGCATCCAGTACCGGTAGTAGGTCTCCTGTTTCCAGTCGGAGGGAGTCCGGCCGCGCAGGATGGGAAGGAAGCTCCGGCCCTGCATATAGGGGGGCGTCTCGATCCCGGCACACTCGAGGAGGAAAGCCGCGAAATCGACGTTCTCCACGAGATCACCGGGGATCGATCGCTCCACGATCTCCCCCGGCCAGCGGACGAGAAAGGGCATCCGGAGGCTTTCCTCGTACATGAATCTCTTGTCGAAGTAGCCATGCTCGCCGAGGAACACGCCCTGATCGCTGGTGTAAACGACGACGGTGTTCCCGGCCAGGCCGGACCTGTCCAGAAATTCGAGGAGACGGCCGACGTTGTCATCGACGGCCTGGGCGCAGCGAAGATACTGGGCCAGGAACCTCTGATAGACGGTTTTCCGGACCTGGTCGCGCTCCAGGCCTTCCAGCTCCTCGGGCCGAAGATAAGGGAAGTACCCATCGGGGACCATCCTCTCCAGGGTCGACCAGACGGCGCCCGCCCGGCTGAACCGGTTCCGGTAGTCATCATAAAGGTTAGCCGGCTCGGGAACGGGCGTGTCCCGGTAGAATTTCTCGAAGCGCTCGGCATGGTTCCAGCGGTCATGGGGTGCCTTGAAGTGGCACATCAGCAGAAAAGGTCTCGAGGGATCACGGCTTTCCATCCAGTCCAGGCCGAGCTTCGTGATGACGTCTTCCGAATATCCCGGATACACCTCGTAATCCCTGCCCGGCCCTCTGAGCTCGGGGTCGGCGTAGCGGCCCTGATTGTTCAAGATCCGCCAGTCGTCGAATCCGGCCGGATCGTTCTTGAGATGCCACTTCCCGAACAGGGCGGTCTGATAGCCGTTTTTCTGAAACTCCTTGGCGACGCTCGGTTGGCCGGGGCTCAGCGCATCCTCCAGCGTGGTGACGCCGTTCCGGTGGCTGTACTGCCCGGTCAGGATGGTCGCCCGGCTGGGGGCGCAGAGGGAGTTGGTGCAGAAACAATTCCGCAGGCGGGCTCCCTCCGCGGCCAGCCGGTCGAGATGGGGCGTCTCAACGAAGCCGGCCAGGTGGCTGCCGTAAGCGCCGATGGCGTTCGACGCGTGGTCGTCGGACATGATGAATAGGATGTTGGGGCGCTTCGCCTCGCCCCTGAAAAATCCGCACCGCCAGGCGGCCAGCGTTGCCGCTCCCGCCGCGGCGGTCCCCAGGAAATGTCGCCGATCGACCCGTTTCATCTGATATGCGCCGGCGGTGCCGAAGTCGCGGATGCCGGGGCCAAGGGGCTCAAGACCTCTGTGGATGAATGCGTCGCCCCGGGGCCGCGATCGGCCCCGGGGCGCGACATCATTCCTCGTCAGATCCTGTATTTCAAGGAGAACCAGATCTGGCGACTGCCTGTGAAGCCGACCAATCCAAGAGACCCCGGCGTATAGGTCCCGCTCGTCGTATTCTGGTCCGTCGGCTTCCAGGTGCCGGCCGGATTCTTGTTGATGGTCAGGTTATAAGCGCCGAGAAGGTTGAAGATATCCACATAGACCCCGATTGTGCCGGGACCGAGCTTGAAATCCTTTTCGATTCTCAGGTCGAGGTTGTCGGAGGCTTCGTTCCACCTCGCGCCCGGGGCTTCGACGTTGATCCGGTAGCTCGTCGACTTGACTTTTTGGGCGGAAACCCAGGCCGCCGGCGGGTTGACCGTGACCGTCCGTCCCCAGGGCGAGCCGTCGGTGTGAATGTAAAAGAACGAGAACATGAATTGATAGGGCAGTTTGAACGTGCCGTAAAGCTTGATCACGACGGGACGGCTGTAGGGCATATCCCCGTCGGCGTTCACGAAGGCGTTCGGAGAGCCGAAGACGCCGTAGGAGCTGAAATCGGACACGGTGATGGGATAGTTCCCGGTGAGCTTCGTGAAGTTGACGGAGCCGCCGAGCTGCCAGCCGTTGGACATTCTCTTATCGAGGCTGACCTCGACGGAGCGGTATTGATACTTGGCTTCGGGAACGTTGGTCAGGCGGGAGAGCTGGGCGGGCGCGTTCGGGGATTGGAAGTACATGGTCACTTCCTTGGCCGGGAAATTGCCGTAAGCCGGGATCGTCGTCGTGAAGGGAACCCACCAGTCGGGGGCTCCGTCATACGTGTACCAGTACCGGTCGGTCGGCTTGTCCCAGAGGACGCTGGCCAGGATGTTCTTGCGGTCCTTATGAAAATAGCGGACGGCCATCCGGACATCCTTGACGAGCTCGTGTTCGATCGAGGCCGTGAGCTCATCGATGTACGGGATCTTGGCGTTGGGGTCGATGGCATCCAGATAGGCCGTGGAGATCATGGCCAGGGGCGTGGCTCCCAGGGCCTCCTTGTAGCGGTCGACCCCCGGCAGGTCGGGGATCCCGTTGTTGTTGTCGTCCCACCAGTTCCAGGTGAACGATCGGTCGGTCAGCGGATACATGCTGGCGAAATGGCCCGTGAAAAAGCCCTCCTGCTGTCGGGAGAACGAGACCTTGAGAGCGGTCTTCCCGTTGCCGAAGAGGTTGTAGGTCAGGCCGATGCGCGGGGAGAGGAACATGTTGTAAGGAAAAGCGTTATCCCAGGTATCGTACGCAACCGAGCCGTAGGGATTCACGCCGTAAAGGGGCTCGAAATAAGTGGCGCCGAGGGCCAGGGCCACGGGATCCGTCGTCGCGCCCTTCGTCCGGCCCGGGCTCCAGGCCTTCAAGTAATCGAGCCGCAAACCCAGGTTGATGGTCAGGCGCTTGAGTGTGAAGGAGTCCTGGAGGAAGGCTCCGATCCGGGAGGTGAGCCCGACCTGCGCGCTTGACCCCTCGGTGGTTCCCATCGCGGAGTACGCAAGCCGCCCGTCTCCGTAGACCGGATCCGTCACGCCGTTGTTCAAAGCCCGATAGTAATAGGGGCTGCCGTTGTAGTAGGTCCAAACCAACGGCATTTTCGAATAGAATCCCCAGTCGCCGCGCTGCCATTCCCAATCCACGCCGGCCTTGAGCTCGTGGTCCCCCCCGAGAAAACCGTCCACGTATTTGGTGGCCGTCAACGAGATATTGATCGAGGGCTTGAACGTGTACGTATTGGAAGCCGCCATCCGCTTGCCCCAGCTATATCCGGTGAAGGAATCGGTGAAAGCAGGAGAGTCGGGATTGCCGGCCGCGGTGGTATTCCCTTTCCAATCGAAATACAGCCCGCCCGCCCTGAGGTCGAGGATCGTGGTGCTGTCGACGGTCCACAGGACCGATCCGGCCCAATAGCTGCGGAAAGGCTTGGTGTGCAGGTTGGCCTCGTCGGTGGTCCCCCAGCCGGAGTAGAAGTAAGGATTGTCCGCCAAGGCGGCATGACCCATGGCCGAGAACCGGACGTTCTTGGTCAGCTGGGCCGACATCTTCAGGAAACCCACAAAGGCGGGGAATTCGCGGTCGTAATTGTTGTAGGACTTTCCGTTGATGACGGTGGGCCGGAAATCGCCGGAGTTCTTGGTCTTGATATAGCGAAATTCACCCATGAACCAGAGCTTATCCCGGATGATCGGCCCGCCCAGGGAGAAGGCCCCATCGAACGAGTAGACCGGAAACGTCGGTTGCGCGAGATTCAGGGCTTGGATGTCCGGCGCGGGCAGATGGACACCGGTGAGGCCTTTATTCGCGTAGAGCATGGAGACCTCGCCGGAAAGCGTGTTGCTGCCCGATTTCATGACGATGTTGATCGTCCCGCTCGCGGAGTTGTAAAATTGCGCGGAAGCGCCGGCGCCGACGACCTCAATCTCTTCCACCATGTCCCAGGCGATCCCGGTCCCGCCGCCCAGGTTCAGTCCTCCATTGTCGGTCTCGGTCACGTTCACGCCGTCCATGACCCCGCCGCTTTCCGAGCTCCCCCCTCCATAGAAGCTGGCGCCGACGGCGCCCGTGGCGAACTGACGGATCCCGGCCATGTTGCGGGAGAGGGGAAGGGACGTCATGACCTCGCCCGTCACGGTGGTGGACAGCGTCGATTTGACGACGTCGACCGTGGGGGAAGGCGCCGTGATCGTGACTTCCTGCTGGAGCGTCGAGGCCTTCATCTTGATCTCGATCGACAGGGTCCTGCCGACATTGACGATGATCCCCGTCTGGGTCGTCGTTTCAAAGCCTCCCAGCTCGGCTCTGATTTGATAATCCCTTCCAGGCGTCAAGTTCGGGGCCCGGAAGTACCCTTCGGCGTTCGTCACGGTCGTGAACTTTGCGATGAGCGCGGGCCCGGAGATCGTGATGGAAACGCCCGGGAGGGCCTGCCCGGTGTCATCGATGATCCGCCCCCTGATCGAGCCGGATTGCAATTCCTGGGCGCTTGAGATCGACGCCAACATCAGGCAAGCCGCGACGATGAGAAGAACCTTTTTACGAGTCATGCCTCGTTCCTCCTTTTGATGGAATCAAAAACCCAAATCCACGTTCATCGGACCTCTGAATTTCTCGTGTGATCGATGGCTTGAGCTTGCATGGGTTTGAAAGAAGGAAAAACCTCGAATGCTGAACCGCCTTGACAAAGAAGAAGCCGGGACAGGAAGCGAATGACACTTTCTTTGGATCATCCAAAGGCCCACAAGCCTAATGATTGAAATCCTCCTGAGGTCGTATTTATTATTTACCGCAATTAAGAAAACAAAGTCAAGGCCTTTTATTATTTTTTTTAATAGAATATTTATAAATATTCATGGGATAAAACTCGTTGAAACCAGGGTTCTCTAAATTATTCTAATTGTTTGTAATAAAGTAGCGTCCGAGCGGTCTCCGTTCGAACAATGACTTTCTTCTTCCGATCTCAAAGCACTTCCTAAAAGCTGCGCTTCCAACCGGAAGTCGATCCGTCCGCCGGAGGAGGGGCATCACATCGACTCGCGGTCAGTCCCGGTGCCCCCAGGCCTTGGGGATTTTGAAGTCTTTGGGCATTTGGCTCGGCGAGATATTGGCCGGAGCGGCCTTGTCGGCGTAGGATCTCAGCCGGGTCCTGAGCTCTTCGAGCTTCTGCGGATACCTCCGGCTCAGGTCGTCCGTCTCAAAGGGATCTTCGGCGAGGTTGAAAAGCTCCATGGTCTGCTTGGCGGCGGGGATCGGGTCGGTATAATTGGCCTCGAGGTGACCGTTGTGGATCAGCTTCCAGTCGCCGCGGCGGATGGCCCCGTTGAAGGGCGTGACGTTGGCCAGGATCTCCTCCCGAGGGGAAGGTCGGCCCATCGAGATCGTCGCCCAGACGTCCCGGCCGTCGAGCGGCCGGCCGGGGGCCGATTCCAGTCTCCCGCCGGCGAGCTTGAGCAACGTTGGGAACAGATCGACCATATGGAGCGGCCCCCGGGCGATGGACCCGGGTTCGAGCACGCCGGGCCAGACGGCGAACGCCCGGGCGCGGATCCCGCCTTCGTAAAGGAGGCCCTTCTCGCCTCGCAAAGGTCCGTTGTCGGAGACGATATTCATCCCGCCGTTATCCGAGCAGAAAAGGATCAGCGTGTCGCGGCCGACGCCGCGTTGGTCGATCGCCGAGACGATCCGACCGATCGCCCCGTCCATCGCGGTCACCATCGCCGCGTAAGCGCGTTTGCGAGGATCTTGGATGCCTTCGTACGGATCGAGAGGCGATCGCGGCGCCTGGAACGGACTGTGCGGCGCGTTGAACGGAACATAGAGAAAGAGCGGTTTCGAAAAATCGTGCCGTTCGATCAGGCGGACCGATTCCGAGGCGATCAGATCGGTCGAATAACCCTCTTCTCGCAGCGGTCGGTCGTCGCGGTTCCAGTCCAGGGCGCCGTCGCGGAGGTGGGTGAAGTAGTCGATGGCGCCGTTGTAGTGCCCGTACTGATGGTCGAATCCGCGGGCTGTGGGCAGATACCTTTCATCCAGATGCCCCAAGTGCCACTTGCCGCAGATGGCTGTCGTGTAGCCCGCCTCTTTGAACGCCTCGGCCAGGGTCCGCTCCTCGAGCGGCAGTCCGTGCTGAGACCAGGGCCGGACGACCCCGGCCTGGAGGCCATAGCGCATGGGATACCGCCCCGTCATCAGGCTCGATCGGGTCGGCGAACAAACCGGTTGTACGTAGAACTGATCGAGCTGAGTCCCCGCCGCCGCGAGTTTGTCGATATTGGGCGTCCGGATCCATCCTCCGCAATAACCCAAGTCCTTATAACCGAGGTCATCGGCCATCATAAAGACGATATTGGGTTTTCGGCTTCCTGCGCCGCGGCAGCCGGAAAGCCCCAGCTCGGCCAGGAGCGACAGGGATCCGGCGGCAGCCACCGCAGATCCGAGGGTTTTCAGAAATGTCCTTCGGTCTTGCGTATGTTCGCTAGCCATCGTTCTCCTCCTTCGTTTTATCCTGTCCGCGCCCCGGCGTTGGCGACGCAAAAACCCAGGAGGCATCTGCCCAACACTTCGCAGTCTGGTTTTTGCCCTCGGCTAAAAAGCCTCAATGCCTGTCCCAGTCGATCCCTTTTTCCAACTGATCAAATATCCTTTTGTCCCAATTCACATTGGTGAGTCGATGCTCCGGCAAAGGCCAATACCGGGTGAATTCCGAATCTTTGCGCGCCGCCTCCATGATCGAATCGATTTTTTTGACAAGCTCGGGATGGCTCGAAGCGATATTGGTCGTTTCGCCAACATCCGTCATGAGGTCGTACATCTCGATGGGCTCCAGCGTCCCTCCGAAGCGGACGCCCTTCCAGCGCCCCATCCGGACGGCCTGCTGTTTGCCCATATGGTGTTCCCAATAAAGATATTCGCGGCCTTCCTGGCCGCCGGGATGGCCGAGGAGGGTCGGGACGAGGGAGATCCCGTCGGTCCCCGCGGGCCGCGCGGCGCCGGCCAGGTCCGAGAGCGTGGCGAGGAGGTCCCATCCGGCGCACGGGAGAGGACTCTCCCTCCCCGCGGGAATCCGTCCCGGCCAGCGGGCGATCATCGGGACGCGGATGCCGCCCTCGTAAAGAAACCGCTTCTTGCCCCGCAAGGGGCCCGTGCAACCGAACGTCTTCGTGAATCGGTAATAGCTGTTCTCGTCGCCGTTATCGCTCGTGAAAAGGACGACCGTGTCCTCGTCGAGTCCGCAGTCCTTGAGCCGGGCGAGGATCCGTCCGATGTGGCCGTCGAAGCGGCTGAGCATGGCGGCGTAGAGCTTCTCGAGCTGTGTCCATTCCCTGTCGGCGTATGGTCCAAGATCGGGCACCTGGATCTGCTCCCCGTCCCTCGGGGACCGGCCGTGCGGGACCTGGGCCGGGAAATAGACGAAGAACGGGCGATCTTTGTTCTCGTCGATGAACTTGAGGATCTCGGCCACGAAAAGGTCTTCCGAATAAACGCCCTTCGGGCCGACCACGCCCGGCCGGCGGACATCCTCGGCCGCGTTCTCGGGGAAGACGACGCGGTCCTCGTTCTTCCACATTTCGAGGGGATAATACTGAGCGGCATCGTCGGTTTCGCGGAATCCGTACCAGGTGTCCCAGCCGTGCTCGGCCATCTTTCCCGGCGCCATGGGGATTCCGGCTTCGAGCTTTCCGAACTGGGCGGTCCGGTATCCGGCCCGCTTCATGACCTGTCCGAGCGTCTGGACCGTGGGCGGCCAGAGATCCGCGGGCCAGCCGTCGGTATAGCCAGTGAATCCGGGGAGGGGCGGGGTGAAATTGTCGCGGATCGAGGCGTGCCCCGGATGACGGCCGGTAAGGAGTCCGACGCGGGACGGGACGCACACGGTGTTGGCCGCGTAGAAGTCCGTGAAACGGAGGCCTTCGCTGGCCATCCGGTCGATGTGTGGGGTCCGGATGAGCTTCTGGCCGTAGCAGCCGAGACCGGCATATCCGAGATCATCGGCAAGAATGAGGATGATGTTCGGCTTCGTCCTCCCGCGGGGGCGGCAATCCGATTGTCCGAGCATCGAAAAGAGCGTCAGAGGGCCGGCCGAGGCGGCTCCCCGGCCGATGGACTTCAGAAAATCTCTTCGCGATTGGCGCATTATAGCCTCGTCCTCCGCCGGTCAGGCGCTCCGAGCGTCGTGGTTGAAGTTAACGACCTCGCTGAGGATGAGCGAGACCGCGCCCATCACCGCTGCCTTGATCCCGAAGGACGCGGGCTTGATGACGACGCTGGAGGAGATCTTGTTGAGGGCTCGGGCGTTCACCGTCTGCCGGACCTTGTCGAAGAGGATGTTTCCCGCCAGGGCCACGCCCCCGCCGATCACCACCGCTTCCGGGCTGAAGATGTTGATCAGGCCGGCGATGCCGATGCCTAGGTATTCCACCGCCGTGTCGAAGATCTCATACGCGAGCGGGTCGCCCCGCTGGGCGAAATGAGCGACCATCTCGGCCGTCACGGCCTCCCAATTCCCGCCGCAGGCCTCCCGGAAGGCGCCGGCCCCGGTCTCCTCACTCAGCCGGGCCCGGGCGGCCTTGGCGATTGCGTTCCCGGAGGAGAGGGCTTCCAGACAGCCGTGGTTGCCGCACTCGCAGAGAACGCGACTGTGCCGGTCCATCGTGATGTGCCCGAACTCGCCGGCCAGGCCCAGCGGCCCGTAAAGGGGCTTCCCGTCGATGATGATGCCCGCCCCGATCCCGTAGCCCACGTTCACGCAGATGAGGTTTCGGAATTGCCGTCCCAGCCCGTACCACATCTCGCCGAGGGCCATGACCCGGGTGACGTTGTCGAAGAAGATGGGGACCTTGTGGTACTGGCCGAGGGCCCCGACGACATCGACCCGATGCCAGTGAAAATCTGGGGAGAACTCGACGATGTTCTGGGTCCGGTTGATCAGCCCGGCGACGGCCATCCCGATGCCGAAGATGCGCTTCTTCCGCCCCCGCGGCGTGGCGATGAGCTCGGAGATGATGTCGGCCGTGGATTTCATGACGCTGGCGAACCCCGTCTCGACCCGGGTCGGCCGGCGGATCTCGGCGATGATCTTGGCGTCGAAATCCGAGAGGACCCCATAGATGTTGGTCGTGCCGAGGTCGACGCCGATGATGAAATTGCTCTGATCGGAGAACCGCAGCATGGTCGGCCGCCGGCCGCCCTGGGACGCTCCGGCGCCGATCTCGCGGACGAGCCCGGCCTTGATGAGGTCTTCGACGATCCTGGAAACGGTCGGGGCGCTCAACCCGCCAAGCTTGGCGACCTCCGCCCGGGAGACGTTCTTCGTCTTCCGGATCAGGTTGAGGACCGCGATCTTGTTGAGCTTGTTGATGTACCGGGCGTTCCGGGGGGGCGTAGCCGAATAGCTGGATGTTCTCATGGTGACTCCCGCTTCGGCATCGAAAATACCCGCATCATTTCTAATTCTTGCTTACTTTAAGAAATGTTCTAAGCGATAATATAATCACCTTTTCCGTTTTGTCAAATGTTGATTTCGATTTCGCACCCAAACCGGTCGATACGCCCGATCGTCCCAACCGGCGGAGTGCCGGAACATCGCCGCTTCAATGGCCGTTTCCGTCCCGCTTCCGCGATGAACCTCGGAGGCGGCTGGCCGGCGCCGCACTTTATTAGGGAATGTATGATAAGTTCGGCCACGAGTCAAAAGAGATCGCCGAAATCACTGGCGGAACAGCGTTTGATTGGGATATAATCATTCTTATTAATCCCGGAAATAAGGAGGGATTATGGCCGCTCCACCTCGACATCTCCTCCGGAGTATCTTTCTTACGTTGCTTTTATTAAGTTTATCGCTGGCGGCCGGAAAAGCGCCCGTAGCGTCCTGGAATTTCGACCGGGCCAAGGGCGGCGACCCCATCCAAGGCTACTCCAAATTCGTTCCCGGCATATCAGGAACCGGATTGCGCTTCGACGGGCAGACGACGTCCGTCGTCCGCGCCGCGGCCAAGGCCCCGCGCCTCGGCGAAGCGTTCACGGTCGAGGCCTGGGCGGCGATCCAGACCTATCCCTGGACATGGTGCGCCCTCGTCAACCAGGAGAACGACCGCAAGGCGGGCTATTTCTTTGGGATCGATCCCGAGGGCTACTTCGGCCTCCAGCTGGCCGTCGACGGGAAGTGGCAGGATTGCCGGTCAGACGTCCGCCTGCCGCTCTACGTCTGGAGCCATCTGGCCGCCGTGTTCGACGCCTCCTCGGGCATCACGCTCTATTGCGATGGCAAGCCCGCCGGCCGAAAGGCCCTGACCGGCAAGCCCGTCTACGCCCCCCCGGCGGACCTGTGGCTCGGTCGCAACCTGACGCCGCTCGGGCTCAGCCAGGAGGTCAAGGTCGTGGCCGAAGTCGCCTACTCCTTCGACGGGATCATCGACGAGGTCCGGATCCATGATCGGGCCCTCGGTCCCGATGAGATCCGGGCCGTGCACTCCGCCCTGGCGCCGTCCGGCCCCGCCCCGCTCCGCGCGCCCGTCCTCCCGGCCGGACCTCCCGGCCCCGGCCGCTTCGGCGCCTATGCGACCCGCCTGCGCTACACGGACGAATGGGAGCGGCCCTGGCGTGTGGGCGACGCCCCCGACGTGGTCGTCCGCTTCGACGAGAGCGCGGAGCGGCTGGTCTTCTGGCGCGGCACAAGCTACATCCCCGCTTGGGTCACCGAGAACGGGATCTGGTACAACAACGAATTCTACGAGACCCAGGACGGATCGATGACGACGAGCGTCGAGCCCATGGCCGACAAGCAGGCCCGGTTCTCGCACGCCCGCATCCTGGAAAGCCACGACGCGCGCGCCGTCGTCCTTTGGCGCTACGCCCCGGTGACGGTCGAAACCGGTCTCGTCTTCCCGGACCCCCTGACGGGCTGGAACGACTGGGTCGAGGAAACGTACACCGTCTACCCGGACCGGACGTGCGTCCGCAAGATCCGGACCTGGTCCACGAAGCCCACGGTCGTCCCGACGGAGGGAAAGGGGCTGGAGAACTTCCGTCAGTTCCACGAGGCCATCATCATCAACCCCCCCGGCACCCGCCCCGAGGACAACATCCAGACCGACGCCCTGACCCTGGCCAACATGAAGGGCGAGACGCACACGTACTCCTGGGCCAAGGAGGCGCCGGGCTTCCCCGCCGATTTCGACGCCGAGACCCTGAGCCTCCTCCGCCGCATCAGCGACCAGGACCCGGCCGCCCACAAGTGGCTGACCCTCCCCCGGAAGGGCAACATCCTCCGGGTGAACCTCAAGGCCAAGGCCAGCCCCTATGTCATCGTCGATCCCCGCGGCGTGGCCATCGACTGCTACGCTGGTGAGATCATCCGCGAGCGCTCCATGTTCCCCTGGTGGAACCACTGGCCGGTCTCGCAGCAGATCCGCTCGAACGGCCGCTGGGCGGTCGCGCCGGATCGGGTCTCCCACAGCTCCCTGGCCCACATCCAGTCCTGGCGGCCCTACGAAGAGTCGGCCGACGGCCTGACCATGCTCATGCTCAACGGCCTGAGCGACAAGCCGGCCGAGGGCCTGGTGCCGCTCGCCAAGTCCTGGCTCTCGGCGCCCAGGATGACCGTCGCCCCGGGCGCGTTCCGGGCCGAGGGCTTCGATCCGGCCCAGAAGGCGTTCGTCGCGGCCCGCTCGGGCCCGGCCGTCCCCGCGGCGCTCGACATCACCCTCCGGGCGGGCGCGGATGCGCCGGTCGTGAACCCGGCTCTCTATGTCCGGGGCTGGGGCGGGGCCGAGCCGCGGATCGAGATCGACGGCCGCGCCGTCCGCCCGGGACGGGACGTCCGCGTCGGCCACGTCTCCCGGCTCGAGGGAGACGACCTTGTCGTCTGGCTCCGGCTGGAGTCCGCCGCTCCGGTCCGGATCACGATCACCCCGGCGACCGGATCGAAATAAGGAGGATCGAACATGAAGCGAGCGCTCGCCGTCCTCGTCCTGACTCTCGTCTCGGCCGGCCTCCTCCGGGCGGCCGCCGGACTCACCTTCGACAAGGCGGAATACGCCGCCCGCCGCGCCCGGCTGATGGAGAAGATCCCCGACGGAGCGGCCGTCTTCCTCGGCGCGGCGCCGCCGGCGCGGGACGCCGAGTTCCGGCAGGGCCACGACTTCCTCTACTTCACCGGCGTCCGGATCCCAAACGCCGCCCTGATCGTCGACGGCGTCCGCAAGGAGAGCACGCTCTTCTTCACCATGACCGAGAAGGAGGCAGACGGCGAGGGGATCCCGATCGACCTCGTCACGGACGCCAGGGAGGTCACTGGGATCGAGCGGGTCCAGGCTTTCGAGCAGTTCGCCTCGATCCTGACGTCCCTGAGCCAGCGGACCCGCGTCCTCTACACGATGTTCAAGCCCGAGGAGCTCGGCCCGGAGAACTCCAACGAGAAGTTCAACGCCTTGCAGAGGTCGATGACCCAGAGCCTTTGGGACGGCCGGCTTACCCGGGAGCTGCAGTTCGTCAAGCAGCTCCGGGACAAATTCCCCCAGGTCGACGTCCGGGACTGCACCGCCCTCGTCTGGGAGCTGCGCAAGATCAAGTCGCCGGCCGAGCTCGAGGTGATGCGGCGCGCCGGCCGGATCGGGGTCCAGGCCCACAACGCCCTGATCCGCTCGACGCGGCCCGGCGTCCCCGAAAAGGCGCTGGCTTCCGTCTTCGAGTTCGTCTGCAACCTGGAAGGCGCGGTCGGCCTGGCCTTCAACACGATCATCATGTCCGGCAAGAACCACGCCTACGGCCACTATCACGCCTATACCCGGACCCTGAAGGACGGCGATTTCCTCATCCTCGACGCCGGCCCCGACTACGCCGACTACCACGCCGACATCTCGACGACGTTCCCCGCCTCGGGGACGTTCTCGCCCCGCCAGAAGGAGCTCTACGAAGTCGCCCTGGCCGTCCGCAACACCTGTCAGGCGAGCTACAAGCCCGGCGTCACCTTCGGCCAGGTCGGGGAGAAGGTCGCGGCGATGCTCAAGGAGAAGGGCCTGGAGAAATACGCCGCCGACTTCCGGGGCATCGTCCGGCTCGGCGGTTACAACCACATGATCGGCCTGGCCACCCACGACGTGACCGGGGGGTTCGCCGGATCCAACGAGGTCCTCGTCCCGGGGTTGGTCTTCGCCTGCGACATCCAGCTCTTTCGCATCGAGGAGGAGATCGGGATCCGGCTCGAGGACACCGTCGCGATCACCGAAGCCGGCTGCGAGATCCTGTCCAAGGGAATTCCCCGGACGGTCCAGGAGGTCGAAGCCCTGATGAAATCGGACGGGATCCTCCAGACCCTGAAAGCCAAAGGACTCTATTGACCGGCCCTCTTCCCGGGCCAAGGAGAGAACGCACATGACCAAGAAGAACGCCCTGATCCTGGGACTGATCCTCATCTTCGCCGGAGGGGCCTTCGCCCAGACGGCCGCGCCCGCGGCGCCGATCGATTTTTCGAAGAAAGCCCTCCAGTCCGAGCGGTCCCAGACCTACGACGTCATCCGCTACTTGATCAAGCTGAATGTGGACATGGACCAGAAGGCCTTCGGGGGCGAGACGACCGTCACCCTGACCTCCCTCCGGAACGGCCTGGCGGCCATCGTCCTCGACGCCGAGGAGTTCAAGGTGAGCTCCGTCCGGAGCGATTACGGCGAGCCCCTGGCCTTCAGCCAGTCGGACATGGAGCTCTCCGTGACCCTGCCCCGGCCGGCCAAGCTCGGCGAGCAGGTGACGTTCACGGTCTCCTACGCCGGCCGCGATCCCAAGATCGGGCTGCGCTTCGTGGACGCGACGGCCGACAACCCCAAGATCGTCTTCTCCGACTCGTTCCCCAACAACGTCCACCACTGGTTCCCGTGCTACGACTACCCGAACGACAAGGTCACCAACGAGCTCGTCGTCACGGTCGAGGCCGGCAACAAGGTCGGGGCCAACGGCCGGCTGGTCGGGCTCACCGAGGACAAGGCCGCCGGGACCGTGACCTACGACTGGTCCCAGGACCTCCCCCACTCCACCTATCTCATCTTCTTCGCGGCCGCGCCCTACGTCGTGGTGAAGGACGCCTTCGGGACGCTGCCGGTCAACTACTGGGTCTACGCCCAGGACGAGAGGAAGGCGATGCCCACCTATGGCAAGACGCCGAAGATGATCGCCTTCTTCAACAGGACGTTCGGCTACGACTACCCCTGGCAGAAGTACGACCAGATCTCCGTCCCCTCGGGCGGCGGCGCCGAGAGCACCTCGGCCACGGCCATGACCCAGCGGATCATGGTCGACGCGGCCGACGAGGCGGATTTCCCGGCCATCGGCATCGTCTCCCACGAGCTGGCCCACCAGTGGTGGGGCGACCTCATCACCCTCCGGAGCTGGGCCCACACCTGGCTCAACGAGAGCTTCGGGACCTACTCCGACTACCTCTACCACCGCTACGAGATGGGCGAGGACGAGGGGGCCCTGAACCTGGCCAATAAGCTGGCCGCCTACCTGCGCGAGGCCAAGACGCGCTACATCCGGCCCATCGTCTCCGACCGCTACGACAAGCCGGGCGACATGTTCGACTCGCACTCCTACCCCAAGGGGGCCCGGGTCATCCACATGCTCCGGACAATCCTCGGCGACGAGGCCTTCTTCAAGACGCTGAGCGTCTTCCTCCACCGCTACGCCTTCCAGCCCGTGGAGACCTCCGACTTCATCCGGACGGTCAAGGACGTCACCGGCCAGAACCTCGCCTGGTTTTTCGACCAGTGGCTGTTCAAGCCCGGACACCCCGTCTTCGACATCGGCGCCCAGTGGGTGCCGGCCCGCAAGGTCGTCCAGATGACGATCGCCCAGGCCCAGGATGTCTCGCGCGGCATCCCGGTGTTCCGGATCCCCGTGGACATCAAGATCGTGACGGCCAAGGGCGCCGTCACGACCAAGGTCTGGCTCAAGGAGAAACGGGAGTCGTTCGAATTCCCGGCCGAGACCAAGCCGCTCCTCGTCCGCTTCGACGAGGGCAACGTCCTCGTCAAGGAAGTCACGTTCCCTAAGGACCTCGACGAGCTCCTCTACCAGCTGAAGAGCGACGACGTCATCGGCCGCATGGACGCGGCCGCCGCGCTCCTCAAATTCAAGGACGAGGCGCGGACCGTCCCCGCCCTCGCGGCGAGCGTCAAGGCCGACCCGTTCTGGGCGGTCCGGAAGGCTTCGCTGGAGTCGTTGGCGAAGCTGGCCGGCCCCGGCGCCGCGGCCGCCCTCAAGCTGGCGGCCAAGGACGCCGACGCCAATGTCCGGACGGCGGCGGTCCTGGCCCTCGGAGATCTCAAGGACAAGGCCCAGGCCGGATTCTTCCAGGAGCTGTTCAAGACGGACGCGAGCCTCAAAGTCCGGACCGAAGCGGTCCGCTCGCTCGGCAAGACGGGCGACAAGGCCCTCATCCCCTTCCTGAAGCAGGCGGCGGACACACCTTCCCGCCAGAACATGATCAAGCGCGCCGCGGAGGCCGCCCTGAAGCAGATCGAAGGTCAATAACCTACGCCGAGCGGGCGAGGCGAGAGGCCTCGCCCGCTCGGCGCTTATTCTTCAGCGCTTCGCCCGGATGGGCTTCACGTCGAGGACGAAGACGCTCCGGCCGTGCGTGCCGGCCACGACCTCCCCGTCGCGGGAGTGGACGACCAGGTCGTAGACGGCCGCGGGCGGCAGACCGTTGCCGAGGGCATGCCAGACGCCGCCGCCGTCGAGCGTGACATAGACGCCCAGGTTGGTGCCGGCGTAGAGGATCCCCGGTTTCTCCGGGTCCTCGCGGACCACGTTGACCGGCTCGGCGGGAAGGTTGCCCGCGATCGATCTCCACGTCTTCCCGGTATCCTCGGAGACGTAAAGGTATGTAGAGAAATCGTCCTCCCGGTAGCCGGTCAGGGCGGCATAGATGGTTCCGCTTTCGTAACGGGAGGCCGTGACGCGGCTCACCCACTTGACCGGCAGGCCCGCCCGGACGAGGGTCCACGTCGCCCCGCCGTCCCGCGTGACCTGGACGTTGCCGTCGTCGGTCCCGGCGTAGATCAGCCCGGCCTGGAGCGGCGACTCGGAGAGCGTGGTCAGGGTCCCGAAGGGGATGTTGCCCGTGCGGTCCGGGCCCGGGTTCGTCGACAGATCGGGGCTGACGATCGTCCACGTCGCTCCCTTGTCCGTGGACTTGAAGAGCTTGTTGCCGCCGTAGTACAGCGTCCGCGGATCGTGCGGGGAGATGAGGAACGGGACCATCCAGTTGTAGCGCAGGCCCGTCTCGGACGCCGCGGGGCGGGGCGTGACGTTGACTTCCTTGCCGTCCCTCCGGTCCTTGAGCGATACCGTCCGGCCGCTGAAATAGTAGACCTTGTTCTTGTCCATGGGATCGGGGAGGGTGACGAAGCCGTCGCCCCCGCCCCAGGTGTCGAGGTAGATGTGCGACCAGAGGTTGGGCGCCTCGGGATTGAGCCGGCTCGTGCTCGGGCCCACCACGGCGGCGTTGTCCTGGTTGCCGCCGTAGATGTTGTAGGGCGTCTCCATGTCGACTGCGACGGCGTAGAACTCGGTGATCGGGAGGTTGTTGACCAGCATCCACGACCGGGTCCGGTCGTACGAAAAATACAGGCCGTGATCGGTCCCGAGGATGATCCGGTCGGGGTTGGCCGGATCGATCCAGAGGGCGTGGTGGTCGAGAGGGAATTCCCGCTTTTCCTTGTAGAGGAGCGGGACGATCGTCCCGCCGACCTGCGTGAAGGTCCGCCCGCCGTCCTTGGACGTGAGAAAGCGGTTCCCGGCGACGTAGATCTCGTTCTCGTCGACGGGCGAGATCCGGAGGAGGTTCCAGTCATAGCCGATCGTCGTCCCGAGCGGGCCGCTGTTCATCTTCGCCCAGGTCGCTCCGGCGTCGGACGAGCGGTAGACCTCGCCCCGGATCGGTTGCGGACCGCGCTCACGGCTCCCGGGCAGGGGGTCGCGGAGGGCCTCGTTGTCGAGCAGGGCGTAGAGGACCCGGGGGTTCGTGGGCGCGATCTCGATCCCGATCCGGCCCAGCGTCGCGCCCGAGGGCAGGCCGCCGCCGAGCTTCGTCCAGTTTCGGCCGGCGTCGACCGACTTGTAGATGCCGCTGCCGGGTCCCGCGACCTCGTGGCCCCACGGCTTCCGGTCGCGCTCCCAGGCCGCAGCGTAGAGGATCCGGCTGTCGGTCGGGTCCATCTCGGCGTCGATGACGGCCACCCGGTCCGAGACGTACAGGACCTTCGACCAAGTCCGGCCGCCGTCGGTCGTCTTGAACAGGCCCCGCTCGGCGTTGGTCGAGAAGAGGTGGCCGATGGCCGCCACGTAGACGATCTCGGGGTTCTTGGGATCGATCAGGACGCGGCCGATGTGGTGCGAGTCCCGGAGGCCCATGTTCCGCCAGGTCTTGCCGCCGTCCGTGGACTTGAACGCGCCGGTCCCCGCATAGGAGCTCCGGGCCATGAGGATCTCGCCCGTCCCCACCCAGACGATGTCGGGGTCGGAGGGCGCGACGGCGATCTCGCCGATGGAGAACGTGGACTCGTCGTCGAAGACCGGGGTCCACGTCAGCCCGTTGTTCTCCGACTTCCAGACGCCGCCGGAACCGGCGGCGACGTAGAGGACCCAGGGACGGGAAGGATGGACGGCGATCGACTGGATCCGGCCGCCGCAGAAGGCCGGGCCGACCGCCCGCCAGGCGAGGCTCTTGAACGGCGACTCGGCCTCGAGCTTGAGGTGCGCCTCCCATGAGGCCGCCCGCGTTGACGCGTCGGTGGCCTGGGGGGAGCCCATGGCGGGCGCGAGCATCGTCCCGAGCGCGGCCAAGAGCGAGAGGACCGGGATGCTTCGATGCACGATCATCGGCCTTCTCCCCTACTTCAGCCGGATCTCGACCGTGACGTCCCGGCCGGAGGGGAGCGAAAGCGTGCGGCTCGTCGCGTCGCCCGCGGACCGGATCCCTCCCGCGCCCCGGACCGCGGCGGCGGCGATCTCCCCGGGCGCGTGAAGGCGGACCTCCTGAGCCTTGCCCGAGAGAAAGGTCGCCTCGATCGTCTTTCCGTCCCAGGCCAGGCGCTTGAGCTCGACCTGGCCGCGGCACAGGACCCCCTCGATCGTCCCCTTGGGCCAGGCGGCCGGCCGGGCGGGCAAAAGCCGGATGACACCGGGGCCCGAATCGGCCAGCATCTTGATCAGGACCGCCGGCATGCCGCCGCTGATATCCGTGTTGAACAGCTTCTTGGCGTTGTGCATGGAGGCGAAGTTGTGAAGCCAGTAGCGGTTGACGAGGGGCACGAAGGCGCGGTAAGCCAGGTCGGCTTCGCCCAGGCTGGCGGCCGCCTGTCCGAGCTGGACCAGCCCGAACGACATGAAGCCGCTCTGCTTCTCCCAGTTGGTCCAATGGCGCTCGAGCTTGAGCTCGATCAGGCGCTTGAAGGCCGCCTGAAGCTTGGCGTCCCGGGCGATCTCCTCGGGCATCCCGTCAAAAAGCGCGTAAAGCTGCGAGGAATGGCGATGGTTGTAATTGTCCGTCAGCTTGGGCGTCAGCCATTCCTTGACCGCCCCGTCCTCGTTGATGAGGTAGGGCGGCATCTTGGCCAGCATCTTCTCCCAGACCGGGATCTTGGCCGCGTTGACCTTGAGCTCGCGCGAGGCCGCGATCGTGTTGTTCAAGAGCTCCTTGGCCGCGGCGACATCCATGGTCGCGTTGAACGTCATCTGGTTCCTGGTATTGCCGGGAGCGTTCTCGGGCGACTGGGTCGGGCTGAAGACGTATCGTCCGTCCGGTCCTTCATAGAGATAGTCCTCGAAGAACAGGGCCGCCTTCTCCATGAACGGCAGGGCGTGCCCGGCCAGGAAGGCGCGGTCGCCCGTGTAGAGCCAGTAGTCATAGAAGAAATGGGAGGCCCAGGCGGCCCCGGCGACCCAGAATTGCCCGGGGAACGAGACGGCGAAGGCGTTGTTGTAGCCGTTCGTCGTCGACCGCGACGGCAGGACGATGCCCCGGGCGCCGAACGTCAGTCGGGCGTTGACCTCGAGATACGGGACCAGGAATTCCATGTACGAGGTGTAGGCCAGCATCAGCTCGGGCGTGTTCCCCATCAGCAGGCTGGCGATGGCCGAAGGGACGTTGCCGTTGTGGGTGAAGTCGCTCGACCAGGGCGGGTCGTAGGTCCCCGCCCAAACGCCCTGGAGGGTGGGCGGCAGGTCGCTGACGCTGGAGATGATGTTGTAGCGGCCGGCATCGAAGGCCTTTTCGATGAGGGCCCGCGAGGGCTCGGCGTCCGTCGTCTTGTCCAGGAGCTTCTCGGACGTCAAGGCGTGGTCCGCGCCGCCGCCCAGGTCGAGCCGCATCCGGCCGAAGAGCGCGCCGTGGATCTTCTCGTGGCGGACCAGAAGGTCGGCGTAGTCGGGCGCGAGGCGGGCCAGGGCCGCCTTCGTCGCCTCGATCCGCGACGCCTTGGCCTCGTCGAGCATCGTGATGTCGAGGAGGATGAGGACCTCGTCCGCATCGGTGACGGCCAGGGCCGAGCCCTGGGGCGTGGCGTAGCCGTTCTTGAGGATCACCCGGGCGACGCCCTCCAGGCCCTGGACGCTGCCCGGATAGGCTTTGACGAAGCCGTTGCGGTAGGTCAGCGTCGAAGCGTCGGCCGAGGTCTCGACGTCGTTGACGTCGGCCTTGAACCTCTTGTTGTCGGGCTCGCGGGGCGTGAGCTCCAGGCGGCATTTCAACGTGCCCGCGCCCGGGCCGGTGAGGCGCATGACCGCGATCCCGTCGGCCCGCGAGACGAACAGCCGGCGCTCGAAGGCGCCCCGGCTGTCGGCCCAGCGGACGGTCGTCTCGCCCGTCTGGAAATTCGTGGAGCGCATATAGTCCGCAATCGGGCCGTCCGCGCTCATCTTGATCCGCAGGTCGAAAGCCGGCATCAGCGGGTCGGGATAAAGGAAGCCCTTCTGGTCGACCATGTCCACGGACAGCCGGGCCGCCTGGGCGTAAAGACCCTGGTCGATCAGCCGCCGGATCTCGAACAGCCGCGTCCCCGTCGCCGGCGGCAGGAGCGGCGGCCGCTCGGGGGCGAACATGCGCTTGTGGCTGAAGATGACGATCTCCTCGATCGGCTCGCCCAGGACGCTGGCCCCGATCGTCCCGTTGCCGCTCAGCAGGCCCTGTTCCCATGTCTTCCCCGGCTCGGAGCTGATGAAGCCCCGGGCGGGGACGGCCAAGCCAGCGGCGGCCGGGAGCGCCGGCGGCGGGCCGGCGGCGGGGGCGGCGGCGACCGCCAGCCCGAGGAACGCGGCCAACACCGCGCCGGTCAGGAATCTGTTCATGGGGCTCCTCCTTCTCGATCTCCGAGGACTGGGTTCGAAACAGCCCGCTCCGTCTCGAGGAGACGGCGGGCCGTCATTTCTTGATTTTTTCGATCGCCGCGATCATGGACTTGACGTTCGGCGCCTCGGGATTCTTCGGGTCCATTTGGAGAAAGGTGTTGAAGTACTCGAGGGCCTTGGCGTAATCCCCCTTGTTCAGGTAGACGACACCCAGCCGGTTGTAGGGTTTCGACCAGTCCTTCTTGATCCTGATCGCCATCTCGAAATACGTGATCGCCTCGTCGATCTTCTGGTTGGAAAAGAAGATCTCGCCGACGTTGTAGGCCGCGGTCTGGTCCAGGGGGGAGATCTCGAGAGCTTGCTTGAACTGCTTCTGGGCGGTCTCGAAATCGTTCCGCTTGAGGGCGACTTCGCCCAGGCCCGAAAACCCCCGAAATGCGGCGCTTTTATCTTTCTCATAGGAGCCCTGGACCTGGAGCGTCTTGTCCAGGACGAGCTGGAATTCCGATTGGGCCTTGTCCAGGTCCCCCTTCTTCAGGTAATTGGAGCCCAGGTTGAGATGGACCTGGTAGATCTCCGGATACTTGGCCAGCAGCTCCTCGAAGACGGCGATGGCCTCGTCGTGGCGCCCCTCGGCGTAGAGGGCGTTGCCTTTGTCGAACAGGGCCTGGGATCCCTTGTCGGCCTTGAACGCCTCCACGCCGGCCAGCCTCTTGAGGGTGAGGGCCGCCGGCGTGTTGGGCTTGAGCTGGGAGACGGTGACCTCGACCGTCGCCGGGGCGTAGCCGTCGCGGGTCGCGGTGATGCTCCAGGCGCCGGAGCCCATCCCCCCGATGGCGAACCGGCCCTTCGCATCGCTCAGGGCGTCGAACCGGGTCCTGTCCGTCAGGCTCTGGATCGCGATTTTCGCCCCTTCGATCGGGCTTCCGCTCTCGTCGACGACGCTGCCCGAGATCCGGCCCCGGCCGAGGTTTTCCTGCGCCGCCGCGGCCAGGACCAAGGCCGCCGCGCATCCAAGCAGAGCCGCCGCCCGGAGGATCGTCTTGCGTCGCTGGGGTAAATTCATGGGAGTCTCCTGTATGATCATGGCGCTCATTTCGAATATCGTGCCGTCGCCTATTTGAATTCTAAGGTTCTCTTCTGGCTCTCCTTCCCGGTGAGGTTCGTCAACCTGACGTCGAGGACCGCCCCGGGCCCGAGGCGCCCCGCGCGGTCCGCGCCGGCCACCTCGACCGGGATCTCGATGCGGTACATTGTGCCCATCAGGCCGGCGAGCTCGGTGTCCCGAACGCGGATCTCGTGGAGCGTCCGGGACGCCCAGACCGGCGTCCCGGCCGCGTCGCACAGCTCGAGGACGGCCTCGAACGTCGTGGCCATTGTCGACCCGTCCGCTTTGAGCCAGATGCGGTCGTATGGGATCTCGGCCGTGACCCGGGCTTCGATCCGGTCGAGCGCGCGCGCGCCGATTTTCAGGGCCACGCCGAATTCGAGCGTCTTCCTGACAACCGTTCCGGGGCGGGGCGCGGGCCGGGACGCCTCATCCTCGGCCCGGTTCAGCTCGTGCAGATTCATGAGGTTGATGTCCCGCAGCGCGCTCGGGTCCGAGGAGGCGAGCCGGTACGTCCCTGTTCCGGAGTCGTCGACGAACAGCACCGGGTACTCGCCGTAATACCAGACCTCCTGGCCGCGGCCTCCCCCGCCGCTCATCGCCTGGACGTCGCGCTGCATGGGCTGCCCGAAGAGGATCAGGATGCGGCCCCGGTCGGTCAGCCAACCCGGCCGGCCTTCGCTCGGGAACAGCCGGTCCGCCTCCTCGATCCGCCGGAAGTACTCGGCCTTGAACGCGTTCACGGGCGAGGACGGATCGGGGTTGCGGCGCGCCCAGAACTCCGCGATATAACCCGGCTTGTCCGGGTCCGGGCAGAGGAGGAAGGCGCGGCGCTCCTCGCCGCTGATGATGTAGCGGACCTTGCTCAGGAAATCGGCGTTCGCCGGGTCGAGCCGGCGCTCGAGGGCGTACCAGCGGCAGGACCCGCCGCTCAGCACGGTCGCGACCACGGCCAGCACCGCGGCCGCGCGCCGGCGCGGGCTCATTTTTTCTCCCGGAGGGCGTCGGCCTTCTTGCGGATCTCCGCCTGCTTCGGATCGATCTGGAGGGACTTGTCGAAGGCCGCCAGGGCTTCTCGCGTCTGCCCGAGCCGGGCGTGAGCCTCGCCGATCTCGTTGAGCAATGCGGTGTTGACGCCGAACACGGTCATGGCCCGTTCCAAGACGGCGATCGCCCGGGCATGCTCCCCCAGCCGCCCGAACGCCTGTCCGGCGAGCGTGAACATCTCGTATTTCGGGGCCTTGGCCCTGGCCAGGAAGGGCTGGAGGAGGGCGGGGATCCTGGCGATCTCGCCCAGGGCGAAATAGGACCGGGCGAGGGCCAGGGCCCCCTCCTCCGAGTCCGGCTTTCGCTGGCCCGCCCGCTCGAGGATGGTCCTAGCCTCGGCCGGAAGCCCGGAGTTCAGGAGCTGGGTCCCGACGATGAGGTCGGATTCGGGATCGTCGGCGCCGAGAACGAGCCGCGAATAGAGCCACGGGCGGGGAAGATCGTCGCGGAACGTGACGTCGAACTCGTCCGAGGCGGAGACGATGTCCCGTCCCCCGGCCGAGACGGTCACTTGGAGGCCGTAGTGCGCCGGTGCGTACCCGGAGAGCGGGAAGGGTTCGAGGATGGCGGCCGGATCGGCGTAGCCGCGCAACGGACGGATCGTCTCGGACGGCGGCAAGGCGGGCTGCCCGGCGGCGGCAAGGCGGGTGAAGGCGTATCGGACGACGGCCGCGTCCTTTTGAGCCGGCGTCAAGCCGAAGAGCTGGAAGGCGACGGTGAGCGTCTCGGACCGGGCGAATACGCGCCCGGGCTGGCAATAGACCTGTTTCGCCCCGACCTGGTAAGGTTTCAAGCGACGCCGGGAGGCGTCCGCCGGGCCGACATTATAGCCCAGGATCGGGGCGGTCATCTGCACGCCCGGGCCGGCCGCGGGGATGACGAGGCGCTCCTCGAGCGAGGTGAACTCCTTGGAGGCCTCGTTCTTGAGCAGAACGGAGAACCGGTACGTCCCCGGGATGAGGGGGAACATGTCGTGAAAGTTGAACGGCTTGCGTTCGCCTTGGGCCTTCTGGGCCTCGCTGAGGGCCAGAGCGACGACCCGCTCGAACTGGTAGATCTGCCGGCCGTCTAAGGCGGAGACGGTGCCGTTGACCTTGAGGTTCACTTCATAGCCCGACCCGACCGCGGCGACGGCGAGGCGCCGGGGCTCGACGGCATAGTGGACGAAATAGAGCCCGCCCGGGTCGCGCAGGACGTGGATGAGGTAATCGCTGTCGAGGTAGTTGGCCGAGTACTCGACCTCGACCACGTCCTTGAACTCGAGGAACTTCCGGGCGTATTTGTCCTCGACCAGGGTCTGGGGCAGGTTCTCGACCCTCCGGATGAGCATGTCCGAGGCGAGCGTCGGCTTCCCCAGGGCGGGATGTCCCTCGCCCGGGATGAGCGACATCGACACTTCGGCCAGGTCCGCGGCGAGGGTTTTAAGCTGTTGGTACGCCGCCTCATAATCGGTGGGGTGGCCGGTATAGCCGGCCAGGAGGGCCTGGGGACCGTCGTTGGCCGGGCTGTAGAGCCTGTAATCCCCGCCCCCGAGCTCCTGGAAGAACAGGAGATGGAAGCCGGTCTCGAGGCCGAGGTTGTCCTTGTCCTGGTAGAACCAGACCTCGGCAGGATAGACGCCCTGCGTTCCGGTGAAGCGCTGGATGTCGTCCGGCTCGCCCAGGATGATGTAGATCCGGCCCCGGTCGGTCTTCCAGCCGGGAAGCGGCGCCGACCTCCCGAAATACGTGTTGGCGTGGTCGAGCCGCCTGTAGTGTTCCTTCTTGAACGCGTTCTCCTTCGCGCCGGGGTTGGGGTCCCGGTGGCGCCAGAACGCCTCGATGAAGAGGTCCCGCTCACGGTCGGACTGGAGCTTCAGGAAGACGTCCCGTTCGAGAGGCTTGATGATGTAGACGACCTCCTGGTCGAGCCATTTCTGATATGTCGGGGGAAGGGAGGCTTTCTGGGGCGCAGTCGTCCCGGCGAAGGACAGGGCGAGGAGGGCGGCCGCCAGCCTCGCCGGGCGTCTCACCACGCGCAGTCTCCGTTCATCCCAAGCATCCTGGTTCCTTTAAAGTAAGCCACCTGCCGGCCGAAAGCAAGCCGGCCGTTCCCGGAGCGGAAAGGGATCGCGGCCGCCGCCGAGTTCTTTGAGGCCGGGAGACCGCGAAGCCGGGCCCGGAAAGAAAAATGGGAGAGGAGGGAACCGTTCCCTCCTCTCCCCAGAGGTCAGAAGCTGAAGCGGGCCGAGAACTTGTAGGTTCTCACCCCAGAGATTCCCGAGACCTTGAGCGAAGCCGGGGTGAACGTCCCCGACTGGTTCGCTCCCTCGGCCGTAGGAGCCCAGGTCCCGGCCGGATTCATGATGACGGTCGGGTATTGGGCGCCGAAGAGGTTGAAGACGTCGGCGAAGACCCCCAACCGACCGATCTTGCCGATCTGGAAAGACTTTTCCAGACGAAAGTCCATGTTGTCGGAGGCCACGTTCCGCCGCATATCCGGCGTCTCGACGTTGACGCCGATCGAACCGGATTGGACGTTGTTGGCCGTGATCCAGCTCGACGGGGCCGAGACGGACACGGTTCGGCCCCAGTAGCCGCCTTCCGTGTGGAGATAGATGAACGAGGCGACGAAGCCGTAGGGGATGTTGAACGTGCCGTAGAGCTTGAACCACCAGGGGACGCCCGCGCGGGTCTCGGCATTGACCCGGGTGTTGGGGTTGGAAAAGCTGCCGTTGTTCCACTGGTAGCTCCAGCTGAAGCTCCCGCCGAGCGACCAGCCGTCGTGCATCCGCTTCTCCCAGGTCAGCTCGAAGCCGGTGTAGCGGGACTTCTGCTGCGGGACGTTCGTCGTCTTGTTGAAGCTCGCCGGGGCGTTGTTGCTCCGGTAGTAGACGGTGACGGTCTGGGCCGGGAACGTGGTGCCGCTGTAAGCGGGGACCGTGGTCGTGAAGGGGACCCAGTATTCGGGGTGCTGCTCGAGCAGGTTCCAGTAGGAGTTCTGGTTGAGATCATAGAGCAGGCCGCCCTGGATGTTCTGGCGGTCGCGGTAGATGAGGTTGCCCCCGACCTTCAGGAAGGGGAAGAGCTCATGCTCGATCTGGCCGATGAACTCGTGGGTGTAGGGGAACTTGATGTTGGGGTCCAGCCCCAGCTTGAACTGGGTGCTCAGCATGTTGGCGGGGTTCTGGCCGGACTTCATCACGTAGGCATCGGTTCCGGGCTTGTCGGGCAGCCCGTTCAGGTTCGTGTCCCACCACCAGAAGTTGAACGAGTAGGGGCCGCTCGGCTGGAGGCCGGAGAAGCCGGTGTTCTGGGGATCGTAATAAATGCCGTAGTGGAGCTTCAGGGCCGTCTTACCGTTGCCGAAGACGTCATAGCTGAGCCCGATGGTGGGGGCCAGGGCCTTGTAGGCGTAGGGATTGTCCCAGCCTTCGAAGGTGACGTCAAGGTACGGATTGAAGCCGTAGGTGGGGACGATGTAGGCTTCGCCGAGCGCCTTGGCCAGATCGCCCGCCGCGGCCTTTTTCACCTGGACGGGGATCTCGGTGTGCATGTAATCGTAGCGCAGGCCGACCGTGACGGTCAGCCGGCTGCCGAACGTCATCGAATCCTGGATGAAGCCGCTGTAGCGGTTACCGTATCCGACGTTCTGGGCGCCTCCCCGCATGGTGCCCCACGTGGAGAACGTCAGGCTGCCGTCTCCGTAGAGCGTGTGCGGCCCGGTCAGATTATAATTGCCCCGGCTCCAGTACGGGTTCCCGTTGTAGTACTGCCAGGTCATGGGGTTCTGCGACCAGTAGCCCCACTGGCCGTCGGTGTAGCAGTACTCGACGCCGGCCTGGAGTTCGTGGTCGGCTCCCAGGAAGTCGTCCACGTACTTGATGAGATTGGCCTTGAGGTTGATGTTCTTCTTGTAAGTGTAGGAATCCATGTTCCGCTTGCCCCAGTTATAGCCGGTATACGTGTCGGTATAGGTGGGGCCGGTGAGGTCCGCTTCCGCCGTGCCGACGCCCGTCCAGTCCTGGATGTAGAACCCTCCACGGATGTCGAGGATCGTGTTGGGGTTGATGACCCAGGTCAAGCCGTTACTGTTCATCGTCTGGACGGGATTGTTGTTGGCGCTGGCCGAGGCCGTCATATAAGGCCCGTAGTAGTAATGCGGGATCTTGTCGTTGACGTAGCTCAGGAACCCGAAGATCTTGAGGTTCCTGTTGATCTGGTAGGTCAGCTTCCCGAAAAAGTAAGGCCGGGTCTCGACCTGGTCGTAGGGACCGTAATAGATCGCCTTTTGCGTGTAGGGGTCCGTGATCGTGATCGGGTTGTAGGCGATGGCGGCCTTGTTCGTATAATACTTGAAGCTGGCGAAGAACCAGAGCTTGTCGTTGATGATCGGACCCCCGAGAGAAGCCGATGCGTCATAGCTATAGACGGCGAACGTCGGCTGGGAGATGCCGAGGGCCGCGAGCTGCTCGGAGGACGGGAGCACCTGATTGAAATTCTTATCCGTGTAATAAAACTGGACCATTCCGTTCAAGTCGTTTCCGCCCGACTTCGTGACGACGTTCATGTAGCCCGATCGGGCGCCGTAGGCGGAGGAGTCGACGCCGCCGGTCTGGAACTCCACCTCCTGGACGGTCTCCATATCGACCGAGTTCTCGGAATAGTTCTGGTCCGAGGCCGTCGCCTGGATCCCGTCGATGGTGAAGGTGAAGGCGGCCGGACCCTCGCCGTGGATCTCGGGACGGTTGTTGCGCGCGCCGGCGGCCAGCCGGCCGGCGAACGTCCAGACGTCGCGGTTGCTGTAAGGCAGCGTCTCGATGAGCTCGTTCGACGCGTTCTGATTGATGGACGTCGAGACGACGTCGACCACGGGCGAAGGCGCGACGACGGCCACTTCCTGGTTGATCGCGGCCTGGGCCATCTCGAAGCTCACGTCGACGATCGCCCCGACCCGAACGACGACATTGTCCCGCTTCACGGTGTTGAAACCCTGCAGCTCGGCGACGATCTGATAGGTCCCGGGCGGCAGGATCGGCGGGAACTTGTAGCTGCCGTCGGCGCCCGAGACGGCGCTCTGCTTGCCCATGAGCGCCGGGCTGGTGACGGTGACCGTCACTCCCGGAAGGGGGGCCTTCTGGTCGTCGACGACCTGGCCGCGGATCGATCCCGTTTGACCGATCTGGGCGCTGAGGGTGGAGAACATCGCTAAGACCACGAGCGATACGAGAACACACTTTCTCACTTCATCCTCCTTTTTCGGCGTCGTTCATTGGACGCGGAGCCAAGGAATGTCGGCGGGAAGGAAAATAGGTGAAAAAAAGAACCGAGAATTTGAAGGCATCGTCGATCGACTCGCCAGCATTTGCTCGGTAATTATTAATACCCTCGACCTTGAAATACCCTAGTATATTTCTTAACAAAAGTAAGTATACATACCGTAGCGACCTTGTCAAGACATTTATTGAGCCGGAAAATTTCTGCCTCTTAGCCCGCTGCGATCACTCGGGTTTCGGGAGAGGGCGGTCGTCATGGTTGAGGTTCACGACCTCGCTGAGGATGAGCGAGACCGCGCCCATCACCGCCGCCTTGATCCCGAAGGACGCGGGCTTGATGACGACGCTGGAGGAGATCTTGTTGAGGGCTCGGGCGTTCACCGTCTGCCGGACCTTGTCGAAGAGGATGTTCCCCGCCTGGGCCACGCCCCCGCCGATCACCACCGCTTCCGGGCTGAAGATGTTGATCAGGCCGGCGATGCCGATGCCCAGGTATTCCACTGCCGTGTCGAAGATCTCATACGCGAGCGGGTCCCCGCGCTGGGCGAAATAGGCTACCATCTCGGCCGTCACGGCCTCCCAGTTCCCGCCGCAGGCCTCCCGGAAGGCGCCGTCCCCCGTCTCCTCCCTCAGCCGGGCCTGGGCGGCCTTGGCGATGGCGTTCCCCGAGGAGAGGGCTTCCAGACAGCCGTGGTTGCCGCACTCGCACAGAACCCGGCTTTTCCGGTCCATCGTGATGTGGCCGAACTCGCCCGCCAGACCGACCGGACCGTAAAGGGGCTTCCCGTCGATGATGATGCCCGCCCCGATCCCGTAGCCCACGTTCACGCAGATGAGGTTCCGGTATTGCCGTCCCAGCCCGTACCACATCTCGCCGAGGGCCATGACCCGGGTGACGTTGTCGAAGAAGATGGGGATCTTGTGGTACTGGCCGAGGGCCCCGACGACATCGACCCGATGCCAGTGAAAATCGGGGGAGAACTCGACGATGTTCTGGGTCCGGTTGATCAGCCCGGCGACGGCCATCCCGATGCCGAAGATGCGCTTCTTCCGCCCCACCGGCGTCGCGATGAGCTCGGAGATGATGTCGGCCGTGGATTTCATGACGCTGGCGAATCCCGTCTCGACCCGGGTCGGCCGGCGGATCTCGGCGATGATCTTGGCGTCGAAATCCGAGAGGACCCCATAGATATTGGTCGTCCCGAGATCGACGCCGATGATGAAATTGTTCTGGTCGGAGAACCGCAGCATGGTCGGCCGCCGGCCGCCCTGCGACGCTCCGGCGCCGATTTCGCGGACGAGCCCGGCCTTGATGAGGTCTTCGACGATCCTGGAAACGGTCGGGGCGCTCAACCCGCTCAGCTTGGCGACCTCCGCCCGGGAGACGTTCTTCGTCTTCCGGATCAGGTTGAGGACGGCGATCTTGTTGAGCTTGTTGATGTACCGGGCGTTCCGGGGGGGCGTAGCCGAATAGCTGGATGTTCTCATGGTCACTCTCGCGCGGCTCTCTGTCCGGGGCTAAGTTACTTTCTCTGGACTCGCGAATCAAGCATTTTTTTCCGTTCTCACGCCCTCAGATCGCCCAGCCGGCCCGGGCGGCCCGGCGGAGATACTGGTCCGCCTCGGGAACGTTCGGAAAGCGCATATTCTCCGCGTCCCAATAGAGCTTCTCTCCGCTCCGGACGGCGGCGCATCCGAGGAGGACGAGCTCGGTCAAAGGGACGGCATACTCGAAATTCGACCCCGCCGCCGGCCCTCCCTTGCAGGCGGCGATCCATTCCGCGTAATGGCCGATCGACCGGGGCAAAGTCTTCGGCGGCCGTTGATAGGCGAGCATCTTCTCTTCGGGGATGATCCGGAGGCCGTTGGCCCCATGCGACCCGGTCAGGATCTTGCCCTTGTCGCCGATGTAGAGCGCTCCGCCGTAGGTGTCGCCCATCTTCGCCCCCGGCGGCAGCTCCTCGGGCCGGGGAGGCATCAGCCCCCCGTCGTACCAGGTCAGGGTCAGCGGCGGGAATCCTTCCCTGGCGGGGAACTTGTAGGTGACGATCGAGGCCTGAGGATAGGTCTCGATGTTCTTGGGCTTGTCCCAGTTCATCGTCCCGGGGACGAAGATGGAGAAGCTCGCCTCGACGCTCGTCGGGGCGCCGAGCTTCAGGGACCAGAAGATGTGGTCGAAGATGTGGCAGCCCATGTCGCCCAGGCCGCCCGTCCCGAAGTCCAGCCATCCCCGCCAGCGGGCGGGAAGATAGGCGGGATGGTACGGCCGCTCGGGGGCCGGCCCGAGCCAAGCGTCCCAGTCGAGAGTTTCGGGGACGGGAGGCGTGTCCGCGGGGCGTCCCATACCCTGGGGCCAGACCGGGTGGGGCGTCCAGGCCTGGACCTCGGTCACGTTGCCGATGGCTCCGTCCCAGATCCATTCGCACAGGAGCCGGATGCTCTCCATCGCGTGGCCCTGATTTCCCATCTGCGTCGCGACCTTGGCCTCCCGAGCCGCAGCCCTCATCCGCCGGACTTCGTAGATGTTGTGGGCGAGCGGCTTCTCGACGAAGACATGCTTGCCGAGCTGGATGGCCGCGAGCGCCGCCACGGCGTGGAAGTGGTCCGGGGTCCCCACGGTCACGGCGTCGATGTCCTTGCCCTGTTTCTCGAGCATGACCCGGAAATCCTTGTAGCGCGGGACATCCGGATATTTCGCGAATGTCCTGGCCGCCCGCTCCCAATCGGCGTCGCACAGGGCGACGATGTTCTCCTCGGCCATCCGCGACAGATCGCCGCCGCCCTGGCCGCCGCATCCGATCGCGGCGATGTTGAGCTTGTCGCTCGGCGCGACGTACCCGCGGCCTCCCAGGACATACCGGGGAACGATCATCGCCCCGGCGGCCGTGGCCGCGGATCCCAGGAACGCTCTCCGGCTCATGCTTGTCATACGATGCTCCTTATTCGAATCGGCGACGCGCCCCTCAGGAGTAGACGTCCAGCTCATAGATGGACCAGTTGTAGGTCGGGTCCGTCCCCGTCTGGGTAATCCGGATGTAGCGCGCGGTCTGGGCCGGAAAGACGATCGTCGTGATGCCCAGGGATCCGGCCCCGACCGCGACGGGCGGTCCCCAGGTCTCGCCGTCGTTCGAGACCGAGACGGCATAGCCCTTCGGAGAATCCCACAGGGCCCACGTGTTGTCGAGGACGATCTTGCGGAAGGTCCGCGGCCGCATCATGTCGACCTGGAACCACTGCCCGGGCGCCTGCTTCGCCATCATGTCGCGCCAGCCCGTCCAATGGTCGCCGTCGAGGGCGTTGGCCGCCGATGTGTCGATCGGGATCCCCGCTCCGCTGAAAGCGAACGATCCGTCGGGGACCGAGGCCGAAGCCGTCCAGTCCTTCTTGTCGAAGGACGTTTCGGGTTCGTTCGCGGGCGCGGGCGCGGGCGGCTTGGGAGAGGCCAAGGGAACCGCTCCCCGGCCGCCGAAAGCCCACGTCCCGGGCCCGACGCCGAATTTCAAATAGCCTTCCTCGTCTCCCTTCCAGGAGACCCCGGCCGTCCCGCCTCGGTATCCGTCTTTCCAGACCACCCGGCCGTTGACTTCGACCGCGTCGAGCCGGGCGAACGAACCACGGGGGATGCCGACGACGGCCGCGGTGCCGGGAGGCGCGGACACGGTCAGACCGTATGAAGAGGCGGTCTTGTCGATGTCGACGGAAACCGGACCGCGAAGAGAGGGGACGACGGCCCGGATCGAGGTCAGGAAAGCCTCCTTGGGAAGGACGTGGAAGGTGGCCCAGCCCGGGGCCTCCGGAGCCACGCCGGCGATCGTCTGGGAGAGATTGAGGACGGGGGGGTTCCAGCCGTGATTCAGCGACGAGGCGTCGTCAAAGGCGTTCTTGCGCGAGGCCCACCAGCGGTCATAGTGCTCCCAGAGGGTCGAGAAGCGGCAGGGGATCATCGTCCGGTAGCGGTCGGCCATCCGGAGCAGGGCGGCGTCCGGCCGGCCCATGGCGCAGAGGGCCTCGAAGACCCAACGATCGAAGAAGCAGCTGGCGTTGAACGTCTTGGACAGGACATGGGAATAGATCGATCCCCACTTGGACGGGTCGGCGAGACCGGCGTTGACGGCCATCGCGTTCGCCCGGTCGTCGGGGGCGGACACCTGGTCCGACATGTAGGCCGTTCCCGTCCAGTATTTCCGGTCGAACGCGCTCCGCACCGCCTCCAGCCTCGCCTCGATGGCCGGGACGTCCTCCTCGTGCCCCGTCGCCAGGGCGATCTTCCGCAGGATTTTCAGATCGATGTAATAGAAGCACGTTTCGATGACGGCGATGTCCTTGCTTTCTTTTCCCCAGTCGAACCAGGTCCGCCGGTTGCCGAACTTGTAGGTCTCGAACAAGAACGTCTTGGTCGGCTCGTAGACCGCGCGGAGGGATTCGAGGTCTCCGGTATGAAGATAGTAGAACCACAATCCGTATTCCCCCAGGAATTCGAGATGCTGCCCCGGATAGAAATCCGGCTGGAGCTTGCGGAGCACCAGGTCCCGGCAGATGTCGTGGGACCGCGGATCGAAGATATAGAAGCACTGGTTCAATTCGGGCATCCCATCACCCCAGAATCCCACGCGCTCGCGGTCGGGGCAGTCGTAGAAATGATCCCGCATGCAGAGGTAGACCGTCCGCGCCCCCTTCCTCCAGAGGATGTTGTAGTCCTCGTCGTTGCAGGTGAAAGAACCCGTGAAGTCCGTGTCGTATCCCGTCTCCCTGTATTTGACCGCCTTGACCGTCATGCCTGCGGGGATGGTATAGATCGCGCCTTCGCCGCTGATCCATCTTTTCGCTTCGTAGGTCCGCTCACCCGTCTCGGTGGCGCAGGCTTCCGTCGGGGTCAGGTAAAGGACCAGCGGGTTGGTGGAATTGAAGCTGATCGTCTGTCCGGCAAATCCGTCGGCCTGGATCCATGGCTGGAACTGGCAGTTGTACGGCATCTCGCAGATGAGCCTCCAGGTCCTGTCCTCTTTATGAGGGAGGTCCTTGGAAACGCGGATATAATCCCTCAGGCCGTAATCCCTGATCCGACCCGGAGAGGCGGCGGGGCCGGACGACGACGACAGGAAGCCGCCGGACGGGCCGGAGAGATTGCGGGGGAAAAGCGCCCCGGCCGAAGCCGCGGCCGCGAGAACGATGACCGCAGCCGCGAGAACGAACGGCGCAGACCGGCCGCATGTCATAGAGGCCTCCCCGCTAAATCTTGCTTACTTTAAGAAACATTCTTAAAATAATGATATTCAGCTTTTCGATTTTGTCAAATGTCTTCCTTAACCATCTCCCCGTGTCATGGGGCGCTCGGCCGGCCTCCGCGGCCCAGGAAGATCCGCTCGGTTCGCTCTAGCTCTTCGGCTGGACCGCCGCCGACCCTTCGGGCAAAGCCTTCGTCCGGTCCTCACTTCCAGGGAAACAGAAGATACAGATGGGCCGTCCGGTTCGTTTCACCGATGAAGAGCGTCCCGTCCGGGCCGGCGACCATGGATTCGGCCTCGTACGCAAGCCAGGCATAATAAGGCGTCCGGTTGACGTGAAGCATGCCGGCGCTCTCGTAGCTGCCCGTCGCCGTCCGGTAGACGAACAGGCGGGCCGCAGCCCCCGGCTCCCCGCCGACCCCCCAGAGGTCGCCGTCTCGGCTGAAGGCCAGCCCTCGGACCCGGGAAGACGCGATCGGCTTGCCCAGGTTCGTGATCGCCAACGCCTCGGGATCGAAGCGGAAGATGAAGCCGTCGGACGTTCCTCCGTAGATCGCTCCGTCCGGACCCGCGGAGAAGGCATCGACCACCGCCTTGTATTCCCTCCCCAGCTCGCAGGGCAAGCGGAGGCCGGGATGAGAGACCAGCCGATCCAGACCGGGATCGTAGTGGAAGAGCGCCCCATAGTCCCCGGATCCCCAAACACGGCCCTTGGGATCGCGGACCAACGCCCGGGGGATGCTCCGGAAGGGCTCCTCATTGATCGGAGGGCCGCAGATCGGGCCTTTATCGTTGACCTTGCCCGTCCTGAGCTCGAGGACGAAGAAATGCCCGCCGGGAAAGGTCATCCCGTAGACAGCCTCGTTCCCGGAGACGAGACAAACGATGCTCTCCCCCGGGACGGCGACGCCGAGATCCTTAATAAAAGGAAGGGGCCGTCCGGGATCGGGCCGCTGCATCCGCTTACGGCTCTGGAGCTCCTTGTCCGGCTCGAATCGATAGACGTGTCCGCCGGGAAAATCCCTACCATAGCGGGCGAGGACATCCTGACCTTTCTCGCCCGGCCGCCCCTGGTTATTGAGGGAGGTCCCGATATAGATCGAGCCGTCCGGGGCCGGGGCCAAGCTGTGGAAGATGCTTTCGGCCCCGGGGATATGGCCCAAGGGAAAGACATGCCCCCACTTCGGGTCGAGGACGAAGAGATGGGCCCGACGGCCCGTGGTACCGCCGTAGAGGAATCCGTCGGCCCCCACGGCCAGAGAAGTCACCGCCGACTCGTCCGGCGGGATCATGTCGAGGGGAGGGTGGCCGAGCGGCCGCAGGTCCAGACGGAGCGGATTCGCCGTGTAAGAAGACGTTTCCTGGCCGGACAGCGAGACGGCCGGCCCGAGAAGGATCGCCGCGGCGATGACGAGCGCGTGATACCGCATGACCGCCTCCTTCTCACCGGACCGCGGCCGGCCGGTAGATCAACAATCTCAGCGTATAGGTCTCGCCTTCATAGATCTGCTTTTTATGGACGGGATCCTTCTCGAGGACGAGGTCCGCCGGCAGCCCGGAGATGCTCCTCCCCTTTCCGGCCGGCTCGATCACCCGGGCGACGAAATAAATCGTCCCGTCCGGGGCGGCGCTGGCCGAATTGGGATTCATGGCCGCCAGCCCGTCCTCCACTCGTATCCATCCAAAGTCCTCCTTCCGGCCCGTGGAGAGGTCATAGGTCACGAGCGAGGAGGCCTGGCCGCCGCCCCAGTAGGGATTTCCCTCTTCGCCCGCCAGGCCGGAGTTGCAGGCGTAATAGATCTTGTTGTCCGTTCCCCGACAGAAAGAGATCATGGCGTAAGGCACGTCCCGTTTTCCCTCGTACCGGTCCGCCGAAACCTGGCCGAGGAGCTTCATCTCCCCCTCCGGGCCATTGTGAGGATCGTACTCGACGAGATACGAGCTCCCGGTCTCCAGGAAATAGATCTTCTTATGGTCGGCGGAATGGGCCACGGCGGTGAAGGTCTGTTCGGTCTCCCAATAAGCCCGGTAGATCGGAACGCCGGTCTCCCGTTGGGGCAGCTGGATCTGGAGGTTCTCGATCTCGTCCCGGACGGGATCGTAGCGGTAGAGCTTTCCCCGTCCCCAGCAGCCGAAGACCCGGCCGAGGTCGTCCACGGCCAGGGTCCGGCTGACGGAATCCCAGTTCTGGACCTGGCCCTTGTCGGTCGTCGTCCCGGAGCGGATGTCGTAGATGAGGAAATGGGCCTGGGGATAGGTCAGGGCGTAGAGGCGCTCCCGCTTCGGATCGATGGTCATGGTGATGAGACCATTGGCCTTGAGGGCGATCCCCAGGTCGGTCACGGTCTCGGTCCGCGGGTCGTAGACCATCCAGTGACCGCCGGGGAAGCCGTCGGGTTTCGAGAACGTGGCGAACCCGAAGAACGCCGAGAGGTGCGTCCCGAAATAGATCCGGCCGTCCGGCCCCTCGCAGATCTGGGTGTGGACCTTGGCCTGGGGCTCGACGTCGAGCCCGGCCTGGCCGGTGATCCGGTTCATGTCACCCAGGAGCTTCATGGCCCCGGTCTTCGGATCGTACACGGCGACCGACGCTCCCGCTCCGTGCCGATTCAAGCCGACGTAGACCCGCCCGTCGGAGGCGGCGAGGCAGGCCGTATAGTTGGAATCCCAGACGATCGGGTCGGGAAACGTCCGGGATTCCATCCGGACGATCTTCTGTTCCGCCCCGAAGGCTCCGGCGGCGAGCAGGGGAAGAATCGCCAGAATGCGGAGACGGCGGCAGCTCCTCGGGAATCTATTTTTCATGGATTCCTCCTCGTTCGCGTCCCGGCCTCGAGGTCGCCGCAGGGCCGGGCTCTGATCCTGTCCCTCGGCCAGCGCGAGCCGATACTAGCCCCAGCTTCGGAACGATGTCAATGCCGGGAACTCGTTCCGGTGGCAAAGACGCCGCGTTTCGATTATAATGCGGCCGCGAACGCGCCGCGGCGCAGCCGATCGGGCCTCCGCTCGCCGGAGATTGATCCGGGGATCTGGAGAAGCCCTCACGTCCGGTTCGGCCGCGTCCCGATCTTCGCCCGTCCGGAGATCGCGACGGCGTGAGCGCCCGATCCAGCCTAGGTGGGGGACTTTCGCCCGGAAATGAACGATCGGCGCCGCCCCGCAGGGTGCCGGCGGAGGACGAGCATGTTTCGAACCGGAGCTCTTTTGATCGCCTGTTTCATCGGGCTCCCCGGGCCCCAGCCTCAGGTCCGGGAAACGGCCCCGGCTGCTGCCCAGAAGAAGATCTATGAAGCGAGCTGGGAATCCCTGGCCCAATGGGAAGCGCCCCGCTGGTTCGAGGACGCCGTGTTCGGGATCTACTGGCACTGGGGGCCGTATTCCGTGGCCGGATTCGGATACAGCTGCTGGTACGGAAGCAGCATGTACGAACCGAACGCGGGCCCCGATTATCGCGGAGGGGACTGCTACAAGCACCATATGGAGACCTGGGGCGACCCGTTCACTCAGTTCGGCTACAAGGATTTCATCCCCCTGCTGACGGCGGCAAACTGGGACCCCGACGGATGGGCCAGTCTCTTCAAGGACATCGGGGCGGACTTCGCCGGACCCTGCGCCGAGCATCACGACAACTTTTCGATGTGGGATTCCAAGGTCACGATCTGGAATTCCATGAACATGGGTCCTCGTCGCGACATCGTCGGCGACATCGCCAAGGCCCTCGCGGCGCGGGCGGTGAGATTCGTCGTCACCTTCCACAACAACGGCTGCAACAACTGGAACTACTTCAACGGGGGCCGCAAGGGCTGCCCCGAAGGCGTCGACGTCAACAACGTCGATTATTTCGGCCTCTACGGCGAGCCCCACGATTCGCCCGGCGCCCGCCACAGGATGTGCCTCAAGTTCTACCAGAAGGCCATGGAGGTCATCGACAAATACAATCCCCAGATGATCTGGCTCGAAGGTTGCATGGACAAGGAGATCATCGCGGATTACATGCCCAAGCTGATGGCGTATTACTTCAACAAGAACGAACAGCTCGGCCAGGTCGTCGTCGTGACGCACAAGAATAAGGAGCTGCCGCTCGAATGCTCGCCGCTCGATTTCGAAGGAGGCGGGATGAAGGAGCCCGATCCGAGGAGATGGCAGACCGACGTCCCCTTGCCGGGCTGTTCCTGGGCCTACGAGTATACGATCCGGATGACGCCCGCGGAGGTTGAATCGAACGCCGACAAGCTGGTGGACAGCATCGTGGACAGGACGAGCAAGAACGGCGTCACTTTCCTGAGCATCGGCCCCCGGGCCGACGGCACCATCCCGGAATACCAGGTCGAAATGCTCCGGAAGCTGGGACGCTGGATGAAAGTGAACAAGGAGGCCCTGGCGGGGGCCAAGCCGGCCCCGTTCGCCCCCGGAGGAATGGAAACCTGGAAAGCCGGATCCCTCCGGTTCACCGAGAAGGGCGAATATCTTTACGCGATCGAGCTCGACAGGCCGGCCGGGAGCGAATCGATCCCGGGGCTCAGACTGAAGCCGGGCGCGATCGTCCGCATGCTCGGCACGACCCGGGAGATCCCCTGGCGCCAGGAGGGGGACCGGCTCGTGATCGGACCGCTGCCATCGAAGCTTCCCTGCGAGTATGCCTGGGTTTTCAAGATCCGGAAGCCGGATATCCTCGACAAATGATCGGCAGACGATCGGATTTGTCGTCTTCAGTCCTTCCTTCTTTGCCAAGGAATGGCTGCAAAAGAACTCGACGGCCTCATGCAGCGCGAACGAAACGGGGAAAAGGTGATACTCCCCGTTTGGCACAAGGTGAATCGAGAAGATGTCACGAAATTCTCACCACCACTCGCAGACGGAGTTGGGATTGAGTCCAACAAGGGTTGCGAAGTAGTTGCAGACGAAAATCATAAAGGCAGCTCGCGGCGTCCTTGCAACATCCGAGCCAGCCCTCATCTATAAGCACACCTAGAGATGGACTGCAGGGCCGTTCTCTCCATATTTTATCTTCGGACGCACCCCGAACAATTATATAAGAAGCCATCCGAAATCGCCGTTTCCTCTGCTCCTGGGACCGAAGATATTGATGCCGCTGTCGCTTCGCTTCTTGAGAGAGAGCCATCGCAAGAGCTCCTTGATAAGATAGACGAATATGACAAAAAGACATTAGGACAGAACGCTTCGGATCTTAAAAAACAGAAGATCATATCGGATCAGTTTTCGGTATTGTTGAAGGAAGCCGTCTCGGCAAGAAACAACCTTATACATTCAACCTATTTCGATTTCGAAGAAACGGAAGAATCAGAAATCGAGGGTATGACTGACGTGATCGTCTCAGAGGTTAGGACTATCGCAAAGGCAGACAAATATATTGCCGGAATGCTCGCTTTTTTTAATAAAGACCCGCAACCCGGCCCGCAGTTTTTTGAGGAGTTTGAGGTTCGAGTGGTTGAATGGGTAACAACCCCGACATTTTGACAATCGAGGGTATAAGGTAAGGTGAGTGAGGGGACTTGAACCCCCAACCTTCGGATCCACAGTCCGATGCCTATGGACAAGATACGGGCAAACTATGGACAGACTGCCTTGTGGACAAATTGAGGACAAAACCGCTAAAAATGGCTCAGCCTAGCTGACCCAGGCGTAGAACGAGAATGGGGCTAAGTGATTGATCATCGAAGGGAAAAGGTGTGACCCGTGTAGGACTCGAACCTACAACCCGCAGATTAAGAGTCTGCTGCTCTACCAATTGAGCTAACGGGCCGTGAGGGAGGCTTATTTTAGGCGAACCGGGCCGTCTTGTCAAACCCTCGAATCGCGCCATGTATAATCTTACCGAAGGGCCTATTGTCTTGCCATATAAAAATCTTACCGTAGCTGGACGGGGAAAACGGGGATTTTGTACTCTCTCCTTCTTTGATAGGAAGGAGTGGAGATG
>Ga0315277_10000225_pt1 | contig 95351 bp, 85 predicted proteins | sample YL17G05_15_MG_FD_203695 | JGI IMG/M metagenome (GOLD analysis project Ga0315277, IMG submission 203695) | Sediment microbial communities from Yellowstone Lake, YNP, Wyoming, USA - YL17G05_15 | ecosystem: Environmental > Aquatic > Freshwater > Lake > Sediment | place: USA: Wyoming | collected...
GCAGCTCATCCTTGCGTCGAGTGCTCAACACTTTGATCTTCACCACAGGGGGGTCACGATCTACCCAGCCTTTCCCACAACCGGCGGGAAACCCGCTTGAATTCGCCCCCGCCGTGCCTATTGTTCCCGCGGAACTTGAAGCGAACCCGGCTCTCGGGACCAGCGGGCCGGCATTTCGCGGGGCGACACGCCGGATGCGCAAGCACACACAGACCTGGACATCGTTCGAGGACATGCGGAAGGCCGCGGAGGAAGGCGACCCTGAGGCCCAAGCCTACTACGCCATCTGCTTCCAAACTGGCCAGGGTGTGGAGCAGGATTACCACGAGGCCGTCAAGTGGTTTCGCAGAGCCGCCGAGCAGGGCGACGTGACCGCGCAGTGCTATCTCGGCTTTTGCTACCAGATGGGCCAGGGCGTGCCGCAGGATTTCAACCAGGCCGCGAAGTGGTTTCGCGCGGCCGCGGAGCAAGGTGATCCCGCGGCGCAATTCAACCTCGGCGTCTGTTACGAGACCGGCCTGGGCGTGGCGCAAAACTACGCCGAAGCCGTGAAATGGTACCACGCCGCCGCCGAATGCGGCGAACCGCAGGCGCAATTCAACCTCGGCGTTTTCTACGAGCAGGGCCAGGTCGTGCCGCAAAACAACGGGGAAGCCGTGAAGTGGTATCGCCTCGCCGCCGAACAGGAATGCGCCCCGGCTCAGTGCAATTTGGGGCTGTGCTACGAAACCGGCCGCGGGGTGCCACAGGACATTCAGGAAGCCGTGAAGTGGTTCATCCGCGCCGCGCGGCAGGGCGACAAGACCGCCCAGCACAATCTCGGCGTTTACTATGCGCGTGTCGAAGCCGCGCAGGAAGCTCCGGCGGAAGGCACCCCGGGCGAGAACATCTAGCCGGCACGCACGCGGCGTTGAATCCGGCGGAGGCGCGCCTTCACGCGACGCCGCAGCTTGGTGCGCAAGGCCCCCAAGCGGGTTGCTCCCTCATTTCTGCGCAGCACATACGTGACGTGCGGCAATGGCGCTCGCACAATGTCCTCCGGCGTCGTGTGCTTGGCGTCCACGCCCGGCGCGAGGTCCAGCCCGACTTTGCGGAAGAGGTGCTGCACCAATGCCGAGCAAAACAGCGACCGTTCGCGCGCCAGCGGGTTTTCCCGCGTGCGCAGCGTTGGATGCCGGAGGCCGATGAGGGTTCCCACCAGCTCCCGCAGCGAATAGCGCGTCCGGTCGGCAACCAACTCCAGCGCCTCGTTTAACAATGCGGAGACTTGCGCCTCCGTCAGTCCGAAATCCAGCACGGCCAGTCTGGTGTAGAGTTTTTCGTCGAAATACTTGCTCACGCGGTTCTCCTGCGCGCCGAACTGGATGTGTTTGCGATGAATCTGGAGGTCCGACTCGATGACCCAATGGTGGCCGTCCGCGCGCCGTCCTTCGAAGAGGAACGCGTGCGACCATTGGCTCCATTGCTCTGCGGCATCGAGGTGACGTTCGGCGCGACATATGGCCTTGTCCACCAGCGTGTCGCCGCCGGAAAGCCCCACGCAGCCCGCGTGCGCGTAGCGCTCCAGAAACTCGCGGTTTGAGAGATCCGTGATGGCGACGGTTTCGGTTTGCATGGCGCGCTCGGCCGGAAGCGCAAGCTAACGGTGGATTGCCGGGCCGCGCAATCCGTTTTCGGCTTTTGTCGGCCCCGCCTGTTTTGGATACTTTGGGCCGATGGTCCAAACGCAAAACCTGCATGTCCGCTCGTTCGAGTCGCTCCGGCCGCCCAAGGCGGTTTGCGACGCGCTGCCGCTCACCGAAGCCGCTGCGCAAACCGTCGTCGCCAGCCGCGCCGCCGTCACACGCATCCTCGAACAACAAGACCCGCGGATGCTCATAGTCGTCGGGCCTTGCTCCATCCACGATCCGAAGGGTGCGCTCGATTACGCGGCGCGCCTGGCGAAACTCCGCGTCGAGTTGGCCGGCCAGATGGAAATCGTGATGCGCGTTTATTTCGAGAAACCGCGCACCATCATCGGCTGGAAGGGCCTCATCAACGACCCGCACCTCGACGGCAGCTACGAAATCGGCGAAGGCCTGCAACTCGCGCGCAAGCTGCTGCTGGACATCACATCGCTCGGCTTGCCGGCGGCCACGGAGTTTCTCGACCCCATCGTGCCACAGTACATCGCCGATCTCATTTCTTGGTCGGCCATCGGCGCCCGCACGACGGAATCCCAGACGCACCGTGAGATGGCCAGCGGCCTTTCGATGCCTGTCGGCTTCAAGAACAGCACCGACGGCAGCCTGCAAACGGCCATTGACGCCCTCGGCGCCGCGCGGCATCCGCACAATTTCCTCGGCGTGGATGAATTTGGTTTCACCAGCATCGTGCGCACGACCGGCAATCCGGCGGGGCACGTTGTCCTGCGCGGCGGACGCGCGCGGCCAAACTACGACGCCGCCAGCATCCGCGCCGCCGAGCAACAACTCGCGAAGGCTGGTCTGCCCACGGTGCTCATGGTGGATTGCAGCCACGCCAACTCCGGCAAAGTCCCCGCGCGGCAGGAGGACGTCTGGCGCAGCGTTATCGAGCAGCGCCTCGCCGGCGCGCGCTCGCTCATCGGCATGATGGTCGAGAGCTACCTCGACGAAGGCAACCAGCCGTTTCCGAAACCCGCGAGCGAACTCCGCTACGGTGTCTCGATCACCGACCCGTGTATCAGTTGGGAAACGACAGAACGCTTGTTGCGCTGGGGCGCGAAAACCTTGGCCGCGTTGACTTAGAGCTTCGCCAAGTCGTCTTTGTACGCCCAGACTTTCTCGAAAGCCTTCACGTATTGCTCGATCAATTCCGGCGCGTCACCGTGGATTAGCGGCAGCATGATGTGGTTGCCATTCACGTAGGCGTTGCCGGGCATCGAGCCGGGAATCTTCGGCGGGTGATGCCACCATTTGGCTTCCGAGTAGATCTTCAGCTTGTGCTGCTCGGGGTAGTCCCAAAAACTGGCGCTCACCCCTTCGGCCTTTAGCGCCTTCACCAGCTTGTCGCGCGAGAAACCGAGTTTCTTGAAGTCCACAAACAGCATGTTGGAGTTGTAATAGGCGCGTTTCTGGTCCGGCCGGCAGCGGGGTTCGGTCAGGCCGGGCAACTGCGTCAAGCGGTCGTTCATCGCGCGGATGTTCCTGGCTGTCACTTCGCTTTGGCTGTCGAGCTTCTTGAGTTGCTGGCGGGCAAGCGCGGCGGCGAGCGGGTGCATGCGGTACTTCTGGCCGAAGCCCGTGTCGTGGTAGGCACGCACGGGGCTGTTCTCCGAAAACTTTATCGGGTCCTCGTAATGACCGAACGCGGCGGCGCGCTCGAAGTGTTCGCGCGTCTTGTACATGCCCATGCCGCCCTCAACCGACGGCATGACTTTGCTGGTTTGGAAACTGAAAATCCCCATGTCACCCCATGCGCCCATCTTCCGGCCCTGCATCGAAGCGCCGTGCGCGTGCGCCGCGTCTTCGAGCACGATGAGGCCCTTCTCCTTGCCCCATTCACAGATGCGGTCCATCTCGCACGGCAAACCCCAGGAATGCATTGCTTCGACCGCGCGCGTATGCGGCGTGAGCTTGCGCTTGGCGTCCTCGAGATCGAAACACGCCGTCTTAGGATCAATGTCAATGAAGATGGGCACGAGGCCGAAGAACCGCAGCGCGAGGCACGCGGAGAAGAACGTATAGGACGGCACCATGACCTCGCTGCCGGGCGGCAAATCGAGCGCGAAGTACATGCTTGTGAGCGCGCTCGAACCGTTCATGTGCGCCTTCACAAACGGCGAACCGGTGTATGCCTGCCACTCCTTTTCGAAGAGTGGCAACTCGTCGTAAAACTTGTTGTTGTCGAGCAGCGCGGTGATGGCCTGCTTCTCCTCCTCGCCGTAACGCGGCCACTTCGTGAGAGCAGAGAGCTGGCCGGAAGGAAAGGTGACGGCTTTCGGTCCACCGGCGACGGCAAGTGTCTCCTTGCTGCCTTGCGCGAACGTCGGGCTGGTGACGGCCAAACCCGCGATGGCGGCGGAACTCGTCTTGAGGAAATCGCGGCGGGTGAAATCGGAAGCGTGTGTTGAGTTCATGCGCGCAGCTTCCGGCGCGAGGTTCCACCTGTCAACGCTATAGTGCGCGCGCGAATCTCGGCAGTTTCAAAGGCAGCGGCGGACGCGGGCGACATCCTTGGCGATCTGCCGGCGGAGGGCGTCGAGTGAGGGAAAGCGGCGTTCGCCGCGCAGCTTTTCGACGAACGTGACTTCCATTTCCTCGCCGTAAAGCTCGCCGTGGAAATCGAGCAGGTGAACCTCCACGCGCAACTGCGGTTTGGCCCGGCGCAAGGTCGGGCGCACACCGATGTTGAGCACGCCACGGCGCGTCCGGCCATGGACAGTCGCTTGGACGGCATAGACACCATGCGGAGGCAGGACCAAACCCGCGACGGCAAGGTTTGCGGTCGGGAAGCCGAGCTTTCGCCCCAAGCCGTCGCCACGAACAACCGTGCCACAGAGTGAGCTAGAGCGACCAAGCATCTGGGTGGCGGCATCGAGCTGCCCGGCTTGAATGGTTCGTCGGATGCGGGTGCTGCTGACAGCCTGGCCGTCCAGCGAAACGGCCGCCAGGCCGTGAACGGCGAAGCCCAACTCGCCGCCGAGTTGCTTCAACAAGGCGACATTGCCCGCGCGCCGGTGACCAAAACGGAAATTCGCGCCGACGCAAATGCTGTGGACGCTTCCAAAACCGGCGACCAGCTTTCGCACGAAAGCCTCGCCACTTTCCTCGCTGAACCGTCGGTTGAAGCGCAGCAGCAGTAACGCGTCCGCGCCGAGCGCAGCGATGGTCCGCAGCTTTTGCGACAGTGAGTAGATTAGCGGCGGCACGTGCGCGGGAGCGACGACCGAGTTCGGGTGGCGATCAAACGTCACGACGACGGCAAGGGCGTCATGCTGTCGGGCGTCGGCGATGGTTTGCCGGATGATCTGCTGGTGGCCGAGATGCACGCCGTCGAAGAAGCCGATGGCCAGGCAAACACAGCGCCGGCCGGGCTTCAGGTCCTTGGCAGAGCGGAGGTTTTTCATGGGCGGGGAGCTGAGATTCGTGAGAGTGTTGAAGCAGCCACGGGTTCAGCGATTTGACGCGTCCGGGCTGACCAGTTTCAAGAACGGCAGCACGCGCTTTTCCAACTCCGCCTGCGTGAGCTTCAACACGCCGTCCAGCGGCATCGCGTCGGCGACGTCGAATTTGCCGGAGCTGACGCGGCGGAGCGAGGAGAGATGCGCGCCGCAGCCGACCTTTTGGCCGAGTTCGTGGGCGACGCTGCGGACGTACGTGCCCTTCGTGCAAGCCAACTCGAAGCGGCCTAGCGGCTCGGCGTAGGCCGAGAAACGGAAGCGGTAGATGTGAATCAAACGCGGCTCGCGCGGCACCTCGATGCCTTTGCGGGCGAGCTTGTAGAGCGGCACGCCGTCCTTCTTCACGGCGGAAATCATCGGCGGCGTTTGCATCTGATCGCCGACGAACTCCGCGGCGAGCTGGTTCAACTCCTCCAGCGTGAGCAGCGGCACGGGCAGCGTGGCGGTGATTTCGCCATCGGCGTCGTAACTGTCCGTCGCCACGCCGAACTTGATTTCGCCCTCGTAAAGCTTGTCGTCGGACATGAGCTTCTCGGAGAGTTTCGTGCCGCGGCCCAGCACGATGACAAGCAGGCCGGTGGCGTTCGGGTCAAGCGTGCCACAGTGGCCGACCTTCTCGATCTGGAACTGGCGGCGGATCATGGCGACAACGTCGTGCGAAGTCGGCCCCGCCGGTTTGTCAATCAGCAGTGCGCCGTCAAGTGCGGTGAGTTCTCGCATGTGAAATCAGCCGGCGCGTTTGAGCGCCAGTTTGATGGCTGCGATGACGCGGCGTTGCGTGGCCAGCGGCGTGCCTTCGATCCGCGCGCCCGCCGCCGCCGCGTGGCCGCCGCCACCGAATTGCGCCGCGATTTCGTTCACGTCCACCTTGTCGCTCTTGGAGCGCAGACTCACGCGCGTCGTCTCCGGCCCGACCTCCTCGAACACGCACGCCACGACGACCGGGTCAATGGCGCGGATGTGATCAATCAAACCTTCCGAATCAGCGCTCTCCGCGCCTGTGCGCGCAAAGTCCGCCTGCTTGAGCCAGAAGTAGGCGATGCGGTCCTTGGCCGTGAGGCGGAAGCGGCTGTAAACGCGCTTGAGCAGGCGCGCGCGGGGGAGTGGGAAAGATTGGTAAACTTCGTCGCAGATCTTCGCCAGGTTGGCGCCGCGGGCGACGAGTTCGCCGGCGATATGCAAGGTGGCGGGCAGTGTGGACGGATATTGGAATGAGCCGGTGTCGGTGGATACTGCCGTGAACAAGCAGTCGGCGATGCGCGGCGTGATGGGCCAGCGCGCCGCGCGGAGCAGCCGGTAAATCAACTCGCCAGTCGAGGGCTGCCGAGAGGAAACCCAGTCCATATCTCCGAAGCGCCTGTTGCTGGCGTGGTGATCAATGTTGATGAGCAGCTTCCGCTGGGAAATGGATTCTCCAACGCGTTTGCCCAACCGCTCGAGGCTGGCGGCGTCCGTCGAAATCACGCAATCGAAACTCAAGTCCGGCTTCGGTTTCTCAATCAGGCCGTCGGGATCGAGGAAGCGATACTTCTGCGGGATCGGGTCTTCGTTCCAGCACACGACTCGCTTGCCTTCGCCCCGGAGCGCGAGTGTTAACGCGAGCTGCGAGCCGACACAATCGCCGTCCGGCCGGATGTGGCCGACGACGCAGACCGTCTGGCTCTCGCGCAGGGCGCCGAGGATGCGGTCAATGATCTTCGGATGCGGTTTCACGGGACATCGTCCGTGAGCGACGGGTTGCTCTGCTCCAATTCCTCAATGATTTTCAGCACGCGGTTGCCGCGCACGACTGAGTCATCAATCACGAACTTGAGCGTTGGGAAATACTTGAGGACCACGGCGCGGGCGACGAGGTTCTGGATACGGCCCCGCTTTTCTTCGATCATGGCCAGGCCGCGCTTCTGTTGCTCCGGGTTGCCGAGGATGCTGATGAAAACCTGCGCCGAGCGGAGGTCGCCGGTCACGTCCACGTCGTTCACCGAAACGAGGCCGGCTTCGGCCACGGGGACTTCGCGGCGGATGACGGTGCCGATTGCGCGCTTGAGGAGTTCGCGCACGCGCTGAAGGCGATGGGAAGGCATGTTCGGGCAACGTTGAATCGTTATGTCGTTGAATCGTTGAACCGCGGAACCGTTTTAACGACTGAACGATTCAACGGTTCAACTTCTTCTCACAGTTTCTGTGCGATCTTCTCGACGTTGTAGCATTCCAGCACGTCGCCCACCTGGAAATCGCCGAAGCCTTCAATGCGAATACCGCATTCCATGCCGGCGCGGATTTCGTTGACCTCGTCCTGGAAGCGGCGCAGCGACTGGGTGACGCCTTCGTAAATGAGTTCCTTGCGGCGGCGCACGCGGATCTTGCCGCGCACGATGCGCCCGGTGCTCACCGTGCAGCCGGCGACCGGCGCGCCCTTGGACAACGCGAAAACCTGTTTCACGTCCGCCGAACCGATGACAACTTCCTTGATGATGGGTTCGAGCAGACCGCTCATCGCTTCCTTCACCTCGTCAATCAATTCATAGATGATGGTGTAGAGCTTGATCTGCACGCCCTCGCGCTTGGCCACGTCCCCCACACCGGTGTCAATGCGCGTGTGGAAACCGAGCACGACGGCGTCCGAGGCGGAAGCGAGCAGCACGTCCGACTCGGTGATCGTCCCGACGGCGCTGTGAATGACATCGAGCGCGATCTTCTCAGACTCGATTTTCTTGAGCGCATCCACGATGGCTTCGACCGAACCCTGGGTGTCGGCCTTGACGACGACCCTGAGGCCCTTGCCTTGCTGGGCGTTGATCGTGTCGAACAAAGTTTCGAGCGTGACCTTCGCCTTGGCCTCCACCGCCAGGGCTTTGGCCTCCATCTGGCGCTGCTCGGCGAGCGCGCGCGCGGCCTTTTCATCCTCGACGGCGCTGAATTCCAAGCCCGCCTCCGGCACACCGTTCAAGCCGAGGAGCTTCACGGCCACCGCGGGACCGGCCTCCTTGAGGCGCTTGCCCTCTTCGTTGATGAGCGCGCGAACGCGGCCATAGTTCGGGCCGCAGATCACCACGTCGCCCACGCGCAACGTGCCTTTCCGCACGAGCGCCGTCGCCGTCGGCCCGCCGGGCGCGAGGCCGGACTCGATGACGTTCCCTTTGGCCAGGCGGTTCGGATTGGCCTTCAACTCCAGCAAGTCCGCCTGCAACAAAATCAACTCAATCAATTTGTCCACGCCCTGCTTCGTCAGCGCGGAAACGTCCGCAAAAATCGTGTCGCCGCCCCAGTCGTCCGGCACCAGGCCGCGATCCTGAAGTTGCTGGCGCACCTTCATCGAGTTGGCGTTCGGATGGTCCACCTTGTTCACGGCCACGAGGATCGGGACGTGCGCGGCCTTGGCGTGGTTCAGAGCCTCGAGCGTTTGCGGCATGACGCCGTCGTTCGCGGCGACCACCAGCACGACAATGTCCGTGACGTTCGCGCCGCGGGCGCGCATGGCGCTGAACGCCGCGTGGCCTGGTGTGTCGAGGAACGTGATTTGCGCCAGCTCCTTCTTTCGTTCGGGATGCGGGAAGGAAATCGTGTAAGCGCCGATGTGTTGCGTGATGCCGCCTGCCTCGCCGGCAGCGACATCCGACTTGCGGATGGCATCGAGCAAGGTCGTTTTGCCGTGATCCACGTGACCCATGATGGTCACGACCGGCGCGCGCGGCACGAGGTCTTCCAGTTTGTCTTCGACATCGAGGTCGAGTTTCTTCGGAGTCGTGACAAGGGTTTGGGTGTGGCGCTCGCGTTTCTCGGTTTCAAAGCGGTAGCCGTACTTGGCGCAAATCCGCTGCGCCGTCGTTTCGTCCATCGTCTGGTTGACGTTGGCGAAGACCCCCAGCTCCATGAGATCGGCGATGACCTTGAACGGTTTCTGGTTGAGTTTCTCGGCGAGCGCGCGGACGGCGATGGGCGGCTTGAGGGAAATGACCTCGCCCGTGGTGGGGGCGACGAATTTTGCCGCAGCCGGCGCGGCGGGCTTTGCCTCCGGTTTGGCGAACATGTCCCGCACGGGGGGGGCGACGACGCGGACGCGCGGAGTCTGGCCACGCGCGGCTGGCTTGGTGCCGGCGCGGGCCTGGCCGGCTGCCGGCTTGGCGCCGGGCCGGGTCGTCGGTGGCTTGGCGGCGCCAGGCCTTTCCGGAGTGCGCGCCGCGGGCTTCGTGGGAAGTTGAATGAACCCGATTTTCTCGCCCAATCGAGGGCCGGGCGGCGGCGGTGGCGGTGGTGGCGCGGGCGGAAGCGGCGGGGCTTCGAGTTTCACCTCCGGCAAAGGAGAAGGTTTGATCTGCACCGACACTTCCGGCGGCGCGGAAACAACTTCCGCCACAGGCGTGGAAGCGGGTGGCGCCGGGGCAGCAGGCGGCGCGGCTTCCGGCGGCGCAGGCGGAGCCGCAACGGTGCCTGGCTCGGCGACGGGCGGCGGTGGAGCGGCGGCGACGGCGGCAGCGGCAGCGGACGCAGCGGCCGCAGCCGCGGCGGCGATTCGGTCAGCGAAGAGCTTGCGGAGTTCCTCCTCGAAATACTCCGCGGTGATTTTATCGAGCGAACTGCTGGGAACTTTGGCGGCGGTGATGCCCAGTTGCTTGGCAGCGGCCAGGATTTCTTTGTTCTCCAAGCCGAGCTTGCGCGAAATGTCGTATATGCGAACGGGCATAGTTCCTAACGGCGTCCGGCTCGATGTGCCACACAGCCATCATAGGCGGAGGCTATCAAATTGCATAAAAGCGGGCCAACTCTAATGTTGGCCGTTGCCGGACACGTCCCCCAACGGAATCGTGCGGCGGGCCGCCTCGGCGCGCACGGCGTCCAGAATCCCGGCGGCTTGCTCGCCGATTTCCGGAATCTCCGCCAGGTCGCTTTGGTCCGCCTGCAACAAGTCTTCGAGCCGCGTCAAACCGTGGTGGACCAGCACGTCCGCCTGCTCCCGGGTAATCCCGGGAATGGCCGCCAGCGTCTCGACTGCCTCCGCGACCTTTTCCTCGAAGCCCTTCAGGACGACGACTTCCGCGTCAATGTCCACCTGCCAGCCGGTGAGCTTGGAGGTGAGCCGGGCATTCTGGCCGCGCTTGCCAATGGCGAGCGAAAGCTGATCCTCGCTGGTGAGAATCCTCACCCGCTTGTTGGCTTCGTCCAGTTCGAACGATTTCAGCTTGGCGGGGGCCAGCGCGTTGCTGATGAAGTTCTTGATGTTCGAATCCCAGCGGATGATGTCCACCTTCTCGTTGTTGAGTTCGCGGACAATGTTCTTCACCCGCTGGCCACGCAGGCCGACGCACGCTCCTACCGGGTCCACTTTCTCATCGCGCGTGTAAACCGCCAGTTTCGTGCGGAATCCCGGCTCGCGCGCGATGCCCTTGATCTCGATGGTCCCATCGTTGATCTCCGAAACTTCCACCTGAAACAGCTTGATGACGAAGCGTGGATCGGCGCGGGAAAGGATGATTTCCGGGCCGTGGATGCCTTGCTCGACGGCTTTGACGAAGCAGCGCACGCGCTCGCCGACCTGGTATTCTTCCGTGGGGACGCGCTCGCGGTTGGGCAGCAGCGCCTCGTATTTGCCCAGGTCAATGATCACGTCCGACCGCTCGAACCGCCGCACCACCCCGCTCACGATGTCGCCCACGCGGTCCTTGAACTCGGTGAAGATGAGTTCCTTCTCCGCCCGACGAATCTGCTGCATGATGGTCTGCTTGGCGTACTGCGCGGCAATCCGTCCGAAACCCGTCGGCGTGACTTCGATCTCGATTTCTTCGCCGAGTTGCGCGTCCGGCTTCACGCGCCGGGCGTCGAACACGCTGATTTGGTCGTGCTTGGAGATGACCTTCTCGGAGACAATGAGCTTGGCGAAGGCCCGGATGTCACCCGTCTTCGAGTCAATGTCCACGCGCAGTTCCCGGGCCGGGCCGATGGCCTTCTTGGCCGCGGACGCCAAGGATTCATGCACCGCCGACAAGACTTTGTCGCGGCTGATACCCTTTTCCCGTTCCCAAAACTCCAAAACGGCAATGAGGTCCGCATTCATAAAATTCACGACGGCCACCCCATCCGGGGAACAAAAAAGTCGGCAGATTTAGCTCTTCCGACTTTCGCACGCTGGACACCCAGCACTTCTTGACCGTTCGAACCGGGAGCTTAGCAGGCCGAGTCACCCCGTCAAGCACCCTTTGCCGCTTGAATCGGGCTTGTCAGGGGCTTCCCGCGGGGGTGACACTGACGCCGAACACATGAAGCCGCGCCAACAAGCCTTTACTCTGATCGAGTTGCTGGTCGTCATTGCGATCATCGCCATACTCGCCGCCCTGCTGCTGCCGGCCTTGGCGGCGGCGAAGGAGAAGGGCAAACGCGCTGCGTGCCTGAGCAATCTCCGGCAACTCGCCGTCGGCGTGAACATCTACGCCCTCGACAACAACGACCGTGTGTTGCAGGCGCGCTGGAGTTCCTCGACGTTCGTGCAGAACTGCCTCAACCCGCCCGAAGCTGCCGCGGCGGCGCAGGTCGGGCTGGCCGTGCGATCCAATTACAGCTCGATCTGGACCTGCCCGAACCGTCCCGGCCTCCCCATCTACGAGCCGGACTTTCCACAGTGGGTGCTGGGATACCAATACTTCGGCGGACTGACCAACTGGAACAACGAACTGGGCAGCTTCGAGTCACACAGCCCGGTGAAGCTCGCCCTGGCCAAGGCCTCCTGGACCCTGGCTGCGGACGCCATCGGGAAGATTAACGGGACTTGGGGCGGACAGGAACCCGGCCGCGAATTCGTTTACGCCAACATGCCGCAGCACAAGGCCGGCAACTCCAAAGTGCCCATCGGTGCCAATCAGGTCTTCGCCGATGGCTCGGGCCAATGGTTCAGGGCCGAAAAGATGCATCGCTTCACGACTTGGAACACTGATCCCCGTGTGCGCGAGTATTACTTCTACCAGGACTCAACAGACTTCTCCGACAGGCTGAAAAACGCCCTGCCCCGGCTGGTATTTCGGCCTTAATCGGCTGCGTCCGCACATCTGTCGTCTCCACGATCTTGCGAAACGGCCCGGCTTCCGACACTCTCCCGCTCCTGAAAATCTCTGAACGCGTGACGTGGTTTGGTTGTCTGTCGTGCGTAGGTTTTTGCCGAACATGAACACTGGAATTACTGCCATCAACGCCGCCGTGCAGGAAGCCGGCGCATTCGTCCATCCGCTGTTCGCGGAACTGGGGAAAGTCATCATCGGCCAGACGTATCTGACCGAACGGCTCGCCATCGGCCTGCTGGCCAATGGCCACGTCCTGCTCGAAGGCGTGCCCGGCTTGGCCAAGACGCTCGCCGTGAAGTCGCTCGCCAACTGCATCCACGTCAAGTTCTCGCGCCTTCAATTCACGCCGGACATGCTGCCCGCCGACGTCATCGGCACGCAGATTTACAACCCGCAATCCGGCGGCTTCAGCACGCGCAAAGGGCCGATCTTCGCCAACCTCATCCTCGCCGACGAAATCAACCGCGCGCCCGCCAAGGTCCAGAGCGCGCTGCTGGAAGCCATGCAGGAAAAGCAGGTCACCATCGGCGACCAGACCTTCAAGCTGGAGGAGCCGTTCCTCGTGCTGGCCACGCAGAACCCGATCGAGCAGGAAGGCACGTATCCGCTGCCGGAGGCGCAGGTGGACCGGTTCATGTTGAAGCTCAAGATTGGCTACCCGTCGCGTGGTGAGGAGCGGCAGATTCTCGACCTCATGGCGCGTACGTCCGGCACGCCCGTGACCCACGCCGTCGTCGAATCGCAGCAGATTCTCAAGGCCCGCGAGGTCATCAACGACATCTACATGGACGACAAGGTCAAGGAGTACATCGTGGACCTGGTTTGCGCCACGCGGAATCCGGAGGAATACAAGATAGCGGTGAAGGAGTTCATCCAGCTCGGCGCCTCGCCGCGCGCGACGATCAACCTGACGCTCGCTGCCAAGGCTTACGCGTTCCTCAAAGGCCGCGGCTACGTCACGCCGCAGGACGTGAAGAGCATCGGCATGGACGTGCTCCGCCACCGCGTCGCCATCACCTACGAAGCCGAGGCGGAGGAGAAAACCAGCGAAACGGTCATCCAGAAGATCTTTGACGAACTGCCGGTGCCTTGAGTTCGAGCTGTGAATTCTATTCGGCAACCAACCGCGAAGGACCTTGCTGAGTACTTTCGGCTCGCACTTGAAGCGGGTCTTTGCAGGGAATCAGACATAGAGACTTGGGCAGACAGAATGATCGCTGAAAGCACCGGAAAAGTCCCAACTTGGCTGCTGAATCTTTCGATCGGTGAAGAGCCGGCCAAAGCAGGATTCCTCCGCGCGGTACCAGGCGAACCGGATGGCCCCACAGTCTGGAATCTCGTTTTGGCACATTTGGGGAAGTCGAATCGGGTAGGTCATTTCAGCCGAGAGCAGGTAGTCCGCGTGTTGTTTCGTTGGGCTGTGAATCGCGAGATCCCGAACCCGTTTTTCAGCGAAGCCTACAGATTGGATGATGGCTTCGATGGAATTAAGCAGGGCTGGTATTCAGAGAAAGAGTTCGTTGAAGACTTCGACGCGTTTTTTGGAGCATTTCGCTCGGTTGAGGATTTACTCCCCAATCTCAGCCCGCAAACATCCCAATGATCCCGCGCGAAATCCTCAAGAAGACTCGGCAGATCGAGATTCGCACGAACCGGCTCGTGACGGAGTCGCTCGCGGGCGCGTCATTTCAGCCGGCGGCGGAGTTCTTCGGGGTCGCGAGCGCCGTGAAAGACCGAAACGATGCCGATGAAATGCGGCTCTATCGAGAAATAGACGCTGTAGCTGTCGAACACTTCAACCCTGGCCTTGTGAACGGTTTTGCCCGCAAGCGGGAATCGTTCAGGATTCTGGAGAATGCGGGAGAAGGTGGCGTGGACTTCCGCTTCAAACCGATCGCCCAGACCCGGCTGTTGTTCGTCATACCAAAGGACAGCGTCTTCAAATTCCAGCCGCGCCTCCGGCTCGAAGATTATTTCGCGGGACATGCGCGCCGGGCTTCGAGACGTTCCTTCAGTTCCGCTCGGACTTGCTCCCACGCAATGCCGGTTTCAGGATTGCGGCGCAGCCGTTCCGCCCGCCGTTCAAACTCGGCGATCTGCTCCGGCGTGAGGTCATCATCAAACCGATCGCGGAGTCGCTCGAACACTTCGCGTTGTTCTTCGCGCGGAAGTTTGCGGAATTCTTCCATTACTTCAGCCACAGTCATGTCGGAAATCTACCCCCGGCAGGTAGGTAGGCAAGCGGGATTTCCGTCCGCCACACGCGCAGCTCATTCCGCATTCCGCGTTCCGCATTCCGCGTTGCTATGATCCCCCGCGAAATCCTCAAGAAGATCCGGCAAATCGAGATTCGCACGAACCGGCTCGTGACGGAGACGCTCGCGGGCCAGTACCACAGCGTCTTCAAGGGGCAGGGCATGAACTTCGACGAGGTGCGCGAATACCAGCCCGGCGACGAGGTGCGCTCGATTGACTGGAATGTCACCGCCCGCATGAACCACCCGTTCGTGAAGAAGTTCGTCGAGGAGCGCGAACTGACGCTCATGCTCGTGGTGGACGTGAGCGGGTCGGGCTTGTTCGGCTCGGTGGCGCAATCCAAGCGCGAGCTGGCGGCGGAGATCGCCTCCGTGCTCGCCTTCTCCGCCATCCGCAACAACGACAAGGTGGGCTTGATCCTGTTCTCGGAGGAGATCGAGAAGTTCATCCCGCCGCGCAAGGGCCGCCGCCACGTGTTGCGCGTCATCCGCGAAATCCTGTTCTTCGAGCCGCAGCGCCGCGGGACGGACCTGTCCGGTGCTCTGGAGTTTCTGCTCCGGGTTACGCCGCATCGCGCCATCGCGGTGGTCATTTCAGATTACATCGGCGCGCCGACGCAACGTGCTGCCGACGTCCCGTCGGCAGGACAAACTAAGAAGCGATCTGCCGGCAGGATGCCGGCAGCACGTTTGTTCTCGCTTGAATCGCTGGCGCAGGCCTCATTCAGCGCGCTGCGGCAGGCGAACCGCCGTCACGATCTTGTCGCGGTGCAGGTCACCGACCGCTACGAGATGGAACTGCCGGCGCTGGGCCGACTGATCCTGCGCGACGCGGAAACCGGCGAGGTCGTGGAGGTCAACACGGGTGACGAGCGAAAGCGCTCGTCGTTCGCCGAGCGTCAGACTAAGGCCCAAGCCGACTTGGCACGGCTGTTTCGGTCGGCGGGCATTGATGCGATCCAGTTGCGCACCGACCAGCCGTACTCAATCGAGCTGGCGCGGTTCTTCGAGACGCGCGAGAAGCGGAGGTTGAGAGGATGAAACGGAAGTCTGAAGTCCGAAGTCCGAAATCCGAAGTCGGCTGGCTGGAACAACACGGCGGCGATTTGGGAGCAGATCGAACGTCGCGACAGCGTTTGGAGTGCGTGCGGTTGACCGTCGCTTTTGCTCCGCTGCCTGCCCCCGTTGCACACCAGAGTCGCAAGCCCTGCGCTCAAAGCGGTGCTCAAGCACACCCACTCCAAACGCTGTCGCGACGTTCGCTGCGTCCTTTCGGTTGGCGACCGCCACCCACTCCAGACATTTTCCCAAAGCATCTCTTTGCAGAATCCGGATGACCAAGGCCACCCAAGCTTTGCACAGCGCTTCGCAAGTCGTCCGCGCGAACGACATCCGGGACATCCGCCCACCGGTGGTGATTCCGAACGCCTGGGCGTGGGTTGGGTGGACGCTGCTGGCGCTGGCGGTGGCGGCAGCGGCGGTTTTCCTGTGGCGGTGGCGGCGGAAACGGAAAGCCGTCGAACCGATCGTGCCGCCGGTTCCGCCGCATGTTCGCGCAAAGCAGCGGCTGGCGGAAGCGCTGGCATTGCTCGGGCAGCCGCGCGAGTTCTGTATCGCGGTCTCTGACACGCTCCGCATCTACCTGGAGGAGCGGTTCAACTTTCGCGCACCGGAACGGACGACGGAGGAATTCCTGCTCGACCTCAAGAAGACGGATTTGCTCATGCGCGATCAGAAGGAGAGCCTCGAAGATTTTCTCACGCGCTGTGATCTCGTGAAGTTTGCCAAGTACGAACCGCGCGAGCCGGAGCTTCGCGATCTTCATGCTTCGGCGCTTCGGTTGGTGGAGGAGACTGAACCGATGCCACAGCCAGCGGCCAATTCAACCGTGCCGGTGGCGGAGCTGTCCAATAGCCGATGACATTTGCGCATCCATACTTGCTGCTGCTGCTCCTGCTGCTACCGGCGCTGGCGTGGTTGAAAGGCCGGCGTGGCGAGCCGCCGGCGTTTCTTTATTCGTCGGCGCAACTGGTGCGCGGATTAGTGAATATCACACGGCATCGGGCGGGAAGTTTTCTTGCGGCACTACGTTGGCTGGCGTTGGCGTTGCTGATCGTCGCGCTGGCGCAGCCGCGGCTCACCAAGAGCGAGACGAAAATCACGGCCAGCGGCGTGGACATCGTGGTCGCGTTCGACATGTCCGGCAGCATGGCGGCGGAGGATTTCGAGGTGCGCGGGCAACGCGTGAACCGCATGGACATGGCGCGCGCCGTGTTGAAGCAGTTCATTGACAAACGTCCGAACGACCGCATCGGTTTGGTGGTGTTCGCCTCGGAGGCCTACATTGCCACGCCGCCGACACTTGACCACGAGTTTCTCCTGCAAGACCTGGACCGCTTGCAGTTGGGCACGATTCCCGCAAATCAAACTGCCATCGGCTCGGCGCTCAGCACCGCTATCAACCGGCTGCGCGAGGTGAAGTCGAAGAGCAAGATCATCATCCTGATGACCGACGGACAGAACAACGCAGGCAAAGTCGCACCGCTGACGGCGGCTGAGGCGGCGCAGGCGCTCGCGATAAAGATCTACACCATTGGCGTCGGCACGCGCGGCCAGGCGCCGATGCCGGCGACCGACATGTTCGGGCGACGCGTCTATCAGATGATGGACGTGGATATTGACGAAGACGCGCTCAAGGAAATCGCCAAGCGCACGAACGGCCGGTACTACCGCGCCGACAACGCGCAGCATTTCCAAGCCATCTACGCCGAGATTGACAAGCTGGAAAAGACCGAGGCGGAAGTGAAAAAGTACGCGCAACATCGAGAGCTTTTCGCCTGGCTCGTGGCGACGGGTTTGTTGCTGGCGTTGACGGAAGTGGTGCTCGGCCACACCGTGTGGAGGAGGCTGCCGTGAAGTTCGCTCAACCTCATTTCCTCTGGCTGCTGTTTATTTTTCCGCCGGGGCTGTTGCTGTTTTTCTGGTGGTCCTGGCGACAGCGGCAAAAACTGATGCAGTTGTTCATCCAATCGCGCTTGCTGCCGATGCTCACGGTCGGACTTTCTCCCGCGCGGCAGAAGCTCCGCATGGGTTGCCTCATCGCTGCGGTCGCCTTCTTGATCGTGGCCCTCGCGCGCCCGCAATGGGGCTACACGAACGAAGAGGTCCGACAGCGCGGCTTGGACGTCGTCGTGGCGCTAGACGTGTCGAAGAGCATGTTGGCGACGGACGTGGCACCCAACCGGTTGGCGCGGGCGAAACTGGCCGTGCAGGATTTGCTGAAACTGGCGAGGACGGACCGCCTGGGATTGGTTGGCTTCGCCGGCAGCGCGTTCTTGCAATGTCCGATGACGCTCGACGACACCGCTTTCCGCCGGAGTCTCGAGGAATTGAATGTGAACTCGATTTCGGAAGGCGGCACCGCGCTGGCGGATGCGATTGAAACGGCGCTGGCGGCTTTCAAAGAGGAAAACAACCACAAGGTCCTCGTCCTGATCACCGACGGCGAGGACCACGACAGCGGCGCGCTGGAAGCGGCGCAAAAGGCGGCGCAGGCGGGCTTGCACATCTTCACCATCGGCGTGGGGACACCCGAGGGCGATTTGCTGCGCATCACGGACACGAAGGGGCGCACAGACTTTGTCCGCGACGAGCAGGGCAACGTGGTGAAGTCGCACCTGAATGCGACGCTACTCCAACAGATTGCCGGCGCGACGGAAGGCGGTTTCTACCTGCCGCTGCAAGGAACGCGCGTGATGGAAACGCTGTACGAGCGCGGGCTGGCGCCGCTGCCGAAATCCGAAGGCAAGGAGAAGTTCGTGCGGCGGTATCACGAGCAATTTCAATGGCCGCTGGCGCTCGGCATTGTGCTCCTTGCGCTGGAAATGCTGTGGCCAGAAATGAAGCGGGCGCGGCGGAGCGGACAAGAGGCTCGCCTTCACCCCGGCCCCTTCCTCCAGGAGAGGGAGAAGCGTTCGGCGGTTTTGGGGGAAACGGCACGGGTTGCCTCGTTCGCGTTGTTGCTGGCGTCGGCGACCGCGCTCTCGGCCTCGCCGGCGAGCGCGTTCCGCGACTACAATGCCGGAAAGTTCGACAGCGCGCTCAAGGAATACCAGCGCCTGTTCGGGGCGCAGAAGGACAACGATGACCCGCGGCTGCATTTCAACGCCGGGACGGCGGCGTATCGCGCGACCAATTACGACGCGGCGATGAAAGAATATTCGCTGGTGCTAGCGGCGCGAGATGTGAAGTTGCAGCAGGCGGCATATTTCAATCTTGGCAACACACAGTTTCGGCTTGGGGCGCAGGCGAAAGATTTGGATGCGTTGCAGCAATCCTGGGAGGCGGCGATCAAGAGTTTTCAGAGCGCCGTCGAGCTGGACAAGCAGGACGCCGACGCCGCCTTCAATCTCGCCTTCGTGAAGAACGCTGTGGAGCAGATCAAACTCATGCGGGAAGCGGCGCTGCAGGCGCGGGCGGCGGCGGACCAGGAAGTGAAGCGGCGGAATTATCATCGCGCGCGGGAGATCATGGACAGCCTGCTCCAGCAAAACGCTGCGGCGAAACCGTTCGAGGAATTCGCCAGGAAACTGAAGGACATTGATGAAATCGCGATTCCTCCTCAGCCTTAGCCTGCTCTGGCTCGCCTTGCCGCGGGGCTTCGCGCAAGATGCCGCCGACTTTTTTCACGGCGGCGCGGTGAACTATCTTTCCAACAACATCCCGAAGGCGTTGGAAGTCGTGACCAACGGACGGGCGCTCTTCCCCGATGACACCAAGCTGAAGAAACTGGAAGAATTGCTCAAGCAACAGAACCAGCAGCAACAACAGCAGCAGCAAAAGCAGATCGAGGAGAAAAACCAGCAGCAGAAACAGGATTCGCAGTCGGAGCAGCAGAAGCAGCAACAGCCGAATCAGTCGAAGCCTGAGGACCAGCAGAAGCAAGAGCAGCAGCAGCCCAAGCCTTCCGAGCAGGAGGAGAAGCCCTCGTCAGACGAACAGAAGCGCGAGGCGCAGGCGATGGCCGCCGGGCAGATGACGCCGCAGCAGGCGAAGCAGTTGATGGATTCCGTGAAGAACGACGAGCGATTGCTGATCTTCAAGCCGGAGCAGAAGGCGCGGAGTCGAGAGCGTCCACTCAAGGACTGGTAGCGGCTTCCGGTGGAGCGCCAGGGGAAATGAAAAAGGCAGGCCAGCAACGGCCTGCCTTCGACTCTCCAAAATGCGGCTTACTCTGCTTTGCCAGGCTCCTCCGCTTTCGCCGGACGCTCGGCGCGCGGGGCGCGCGGCTTCCGCTCAGCGGCGCCTTCAGACTTCTGGGCGCCCTCAGCGCCTTCGGCGGGCTTGTCGCTGCGATAGGTGCGACGGGCGCGGCGGTCGTAGCGGTCGTGACGGTCGTGCCGGCCTTCTTCGGACTTCGCCTCGGGCTTGGCTTCCGGCGGCGGCAACGGCGTGCTGCTTTCGACGCGGACCTTCAGCGCGCCCTTGACCTCGGGATGCAGGCGCAACTCGACTTCGAATTCACCGAGGTTCTTGATCGGCTGGTCGAGGTGAATCTTTCTCTTGTCGAGCGAGATGTCGAACTGGGTTTTGAGTTGATCCGCGATGGCGCCATTGGTGACGGTACCGAACATCTTGCCGTCGTCGCCGGTCTTCACGGTGACCAAGCAGATGAGCTTGGACAGGCCCTTGGCGAGTTCCGCCATGGTGTTGAACTCATGGGCCTCGCGCTCGGCGCGGCGCTGGCGCAGGACTTCGAGACGGCGTTTGTTGGCGCCGGTGAGCGAAACGGCCAGGCCGTGGGGAAGGAGGTAGTTGCGGGCATAGCCCGCCGAAACCTTGACCTGGTCGGATTCGGCGCCCAGGCCGACGATGTTGCTGGTGAGAATGACTTGTGTCTTTGGCATACGGGAAAGCGTGGTGCGTAATGCGTGATCCGTGATTCGTGCTGCGTAAATCAGAAGGGCACGTCGTCTTCGGGCGGCGCGGGTTCGGCTTCGGCAGGCTCAGTGGCGACCGCCGGTGCAGAGGCAGCGGGCCGGGCGGCGGCGGGTGCGGCGCCGGCAGCATCGCCGCGGTTCGAGTCAATGAACGAGAAACCCTCGAGCACGACCTTGAGTTTGCTCTGCTTCTGCTTCGTGTTCTTGTCCTCCCAAGTGTCTTGTTTGAGGCGGCCCTCGACGAGGAGCGGGCGGCCCTTTTTCATGTATTGAGCGATGACCTCCGCCTGGCGGCCCCAGGCGTCAATATCCACGAAGCTGACTTCCTCCTTCTTTTCTCCGCTTTCGGTCGTGTAAGTGCGGTTGACGGCGAGTGTGAGCTTGGCCACCGCCGTGCCCTTGGGCGTGTAGCGCAACTCGGGATCGCGGGTGAGATTGCCGGCGAGGATGACTTTGTTGAAACTGGCCATGGTGGCCTCCGGGGTTCGGGGGTTTACTTCGCGGGTTTGGGCGCAGGCGCGATGGTGAACAGCGCGCGGAACACCTCTTCGTTGTGGACGAAGCGATTCCGCAACGGCGCAATGGCGCCGGGTTCGGCGTCGAAGATGACATTGACGTAAAAACCGGCGCTGTAGCGCTTGTCGGCCACGCGCATGAAATTGCGGCGGTCCATCTTCTGGACCGTTTCGACCTTGCCGCCGGCAGTCGTGATTTCGCTGGTCACGCGATCAATGGCTTCCTTCACGCCTTCTTCCTTTCCGGCGGTGTTCAGAATAAACAGACCTTCGTATCGTTTCACTTCTCGTTTCCTTCGGTTTCGGAGGGCACAACCACTCCGTTAAAATCATTCATCGCCTTCTGCACGCCGGCGTCGAGCCAGCATTCCGCCTGATCCGCGGCGGCGCGCAGGACCTTGTCCATCACTTCCGCCTCGGCGGCGCTCAACCGTCCGAGCACGTGCCCTGTGATTTCTCGCGCGCCGATCTGCCGCCCGATGCCGACGCGCAACCGGGCGAACTGTCGAGTGCCCAAATGTTGCTCGAGCGATTCCAGCCCGTGATGGCCACCGCTGCTGCCGCCCGGGCGCAGGCGAATCTCGCCCAACGGCAAATCCGCATCGTCCATCACCACCAGCAAACCAGGCGGCAACACCTGATAAAACCGGGCCAGCGTCGCCACTGCTTCGCCGCTCGCATTCATGAACGTCTGCGGCTGGCAGAGTATTACGCGGCTCTCGCCGCGTCCGGCCCGTGCGATGCGCGCCTGAAACTTACTCTCGGTGGCCCAGCGCCCGCGCCAGCGTTCCGCCAGCAACTCGACCACCATGAACCCGGCGTTGTGGCGCGTCTTCGCGTATTTCGCGCCGGGATTGCCCAAGCCCACGATGAGGCGCAACTGCTCCATGCGCGGTGCCGTTGCGGCCAGCCGGGGGAACCCGGCGGGCCGGGAAAACTACTTCTTCTTCTCGGGCTTCTTCTCGGAAGCCTTCTCGCCGGGCTTGGCCGCAGGGGCCTTTTCGCCCGGCTTGGCTGCCGCCGGTTTTTCGCCCGGTTTGGCCGCAGGAACCTTTTCGCCGGGCTTGGCGGCGGCGCCTTTCTCCGCGCCTTTCGCGGGAACGGCCTCGCCTTCTTCGCCTTCTTCCTTCTTTTCCTTGAGCATCTCGACGGCGCCGGCGTCCATCGGCGCGGCCTCCGCCGCGACTTCCTCGACTTCGGCGCGCGGAATCGTGCAACTCACGACTGGCGCGGTCTTGTCGCCGAGCAACTCAACTCCCGGTGGCGCCTTCAAATCGCCGATGTGAACGGCCTCATTCACCTTCAGGTGCGACACGTCCACCACAATCTCCCCCGGCAAATCCTTGGGCAGGGCGCGGGCTTTGACCTTGAACATCACGTGGCTCAGCACACCGCCGCCGGTCTTGACGCCTTCCGCTTCGCCGACGGTTTCCACCGGAACCTGGACAATGACCTTTTCGTTTTCCGCGACTTCGTGCAGGTCGAGATGCAGCACCTTGCCGCTGAGCGGGTGATGTTGGACCTGCTGGACGAGCGCGAGGCGCTTGGGGCGCTGGTCTTCCTTGACGGCGAGGTCCACGAGGATGATTTCCGAGACGGAATGCTGCAGGAGATCTTCAAGTTCCTTCGCGTTGATCTCGAGGTTCTGCGGCGGGGCCTGGCGGCCGTACACCACGGCGGGAACGCGCCCGAAAGAGCGCAGCTTCTTGACTCCGCCACGGCGCGCGAGCGTCCGCGGCAATGCATTCAGTGCTACCGATTTCATGTCTGATCGTTCTGCGGGGCGGCGCCCTCAACTGGTGCGCGCACCCTTAAATTCAAACAGCGAGTTCACCGACGAATTGTTATGGATTCGCTGGATGGCTTCGCCCAAAAGCCCCGCCACCGACAACGTCGTGATCTTCACGCCCGGGATGACAGGGCGGAGGACAGTATCAGTTGTTATCAGTTCGTCAATCACCGATTTTCGCAGCCGCTCGATGCCCAAATCGTTCAGAATCGCATGGGACACACAGGCCAAAATCCGCTTGGCGCCTTTGCGCTTAAGCACTTCCGCCGCCTTGGTCAACGTGCCCGCCGTCTCCGTCAGGTCGTCCACCAACAAGCAGTTCTTCCCGCGGATTTCACCGATGACGGCCACCGATTCGACCTCTGTCGCGCTCTTGCGCTGCTTGGCCACGATGGCCAGACCCGCCTCCAGTGTCTGCGAGTAGGCGTGCGCCATCTTTAACCCGCCCACGTCCGGGCTGACGACCACTAGGTCCGACAGGTTTTGCTTTCGCAAATACGGGTAGATCACCGGCGCGGCGTAGAGGTGATCCACCGGGATGTCGAAGAACCCCTGAATCTGCTGGGCGTGCAGGTCCACGGTGAGGATGCGATTGGCGCCCGCGGCAACGATGAGGTTGGCGACCAGCTTCGCCGTGATCGGCACGCGCGGCTGGTCCTTGCGGTCCTGCCGGGCGTAACCATAAAACGGCAGCACCGCTGTAATGCGCTTGGCGCTCGCCCGGCGCACCGCGTCAATCATGATGAACAGCTCCATCAAATTGTGGTTGGTGGGCGGAGAAGTCGGCTGGATGATGAACACATCCTCACCGCGCACGTTTTCTTCAATCTTGATGAACGTTTCCCCGTCGGGGAACGGATGAATCGTGGCCTTGCCCGGTTCGAGCTTGATGCTAGCGCAAATGGCTCGGGCCAGCGGCTCGTTGGCGGTCCCGCTAAAGATTTTCACAAAACGTCAATTGCTTGGTTGAAACGAAAAACCCACCGAACCGGTGGAGAAAAAGCGAGGGCCACTCTAACAACCTCGGCGCTTGGCGCAAGATGATTCTCCCTCCCGGAATGGAATCGGTCAGCGCGCAATCCAACCCCCGCCCAGGACCAAGTCGTCCTGGTAAAAAACCGCGGCTTGCCCGGGTGTGATGGCGCGTTGCGGCGCATGCAGTTTCACCTGTGCGCGGCCATTGCTTAACGGCGTCACCGTGGCTGGCGTGCCGGGATGGTTGTAGCGAATCTTCGCCGTGACTTCGAGCGGCCCGGCCGGCGCGTCAAACGGAATCCAGTTGCAGCGCTCGACGGTGAAGGTGTCGCAGGCCAGTGCCGAATCCTCGCCAACGATCACCCGGTTGTTTGCGGCGTCGAGGTCCACAACGTAAATCGGCTTGGCGGACGAAATGCCCAGCCCGCGCCGCTGGCCGATGGTGTAGAACTCGATGCCGTCGTGTTGGCCGAGGACGTGCCCTTGCAAGTCCACAATTTCGCCGCGATGTGGCTGTGCCAGCTCCGCTTGCCGGAGGAATTTGCCGTAGTCGTTGTCCGGCACGAAGCAGATTTCCATGCTCTCTGCCTTGTCGGCGGTCTTGAGCTGGCAATGCCGGGCGACTTCGCGCGTGTCGCTCTTGGTCTTTTCACCGAGGGGAAACATCGCTCGGGCAAGCTGGTCCTGCCGGAGCGAAAACAGGAAATAGCTTTGGTCCTTGCGCAAGTCGCGTCCGCGCTTGAGCAAGCAGCGCCCCTCGCCCGGCCTGCGGCCACCCTCTCCCTTCGGATGGGAGAGGGACGGGGTGCGGGCGCGCTCGATTCTCGCAAAATGGCCCGTGGCGATGAACGCCGCGCCAAGTTGGTCCGCGCGGTCCAGCAGTCGGCCGAACTTGAGGTTCTGATTGCACATCACGCACGGGTTCGGCGTGCGGCCCGCCTTGTATTCGGCGGCGAAGTACTGGATGACGTGCTTCTGAAACTCGGCGGATTCATCAATGAGGTAAAACGGGATGCCGAGCTGGTGGCAGACGGCGCGGGCGTCGGCCACGGCCTGAGGCCCGCAGCACTTGTCCTCTGCGCGGTTCACGCAATCCTGCGGCCAGAGTTTGAGCGTGATGCCGACGACCTCGTAGCCCTGTTCGAGCAACAGCGCGGCGGTGGCGGAGGAGTCCACTCCCCCGCTCATGCCGACGAGGACGCGAGTCTTGGCAGAATTGGCCATTGTGGCAGACGTTACGGAGGAATTGCCGCGATGTAAAGCGTCCGGGGACAAGAGACGCATTGCCCAAGCCATACCCACACAGCTTCGTCAGGCGACACCACCAGGTGGGCGTCGGGCCGCTCAATCTCGCTGCCGTGGCAGGAAGCCCGCGATGACTGCGGCCGGAAGGAAGAGCAGGCCCGCGTAAAGCAACGCCGAACGATGGTCGCCCACCTTGGAGAACAGTCCGAAGAACACGGTGCCGAATGCCGCCACGATGCGCCCGATGTTGTAACAAAATCCGGCGCCGGTCGTGCGCAGCAACGTCGGAAACAGCGGCGGCAGATACATTGTGTAAAGCGCGAAGAGGCCTTGAAAGAAGCCGATGACGGGCAACCAGGCCAGCAAACTCGTGTGCTCGCGCGGCGCGTGGTACGTCGCCAGCATCGCCACGAAATAGCCCACGGACATCCAGACAATCGTCGGGCGATAGCCTGCGAAGCGCGCGATCCAACCGGCGAAAAAATTGCCGAGGATGGAACTGCCAATAACCAGGTACATCGCGGTCGTGGCCAGTTTGTTTTTCGCCTCGGGGGACCACGACAGCACCTCCGGCAGATTCCGCAGGTGCTGTTGATGCCAGAACATGAAGGCCCAATGCGCCGTGAGCGACACCCCGCAAACGAGCACGACCCAAAGCGTCGTCCGCCGCACTTCGCCGCGGAAGAGATCGCGCACGCCCGGCTCGTGATGGTGGGCGCGCTCCTTCGCGTCGCGCCATTCCGCCGGCTCGGGGACGGCACGACGAATCCAAAACACGAGCAGCGCCGGGAGCACACCCACGAGGAACAAGTAGCGGGGCGGCGCCTTCGCCATCACGAAGTTCGCCAATCCCGCGCCCAGAATGCCGACGTTCACGCCGGTTTGCAGGACCGCCGCAATCCACGGCCGCCAATGCCGCGGCCAGGTTTCCGCCAGCAGCGACGCGCCCACGGCCCATTCGCCGCCAATGCCCAGTGCCGCCAGAAACCGGAAGATCATCAAATGCCACCACGCTTGGGCGAAGAACGACAAACCGGTAAAGCACGCGTAGGTCAGCACCGTCAGGCTCAAAGCCCGCGCCCGACCGAGACGATCCCCCACCCTTCCGAAAAAGCCTCCGCCCAGCGCCCAGCCGAGCAGGAACGCGCCTTGAATGATTGAACTGTAATGCCCGACGCGCGAGTCGGTAGTGCTCGTCGCACTGAGCAGCTCCGCCACGAACGGCGCGGCGACGAGCGTGTAGAGGTGCATGTCCAGCCCGTCGAACGCCCAGCCCAACCACGCGGCGATGCCGGATTTCCATTGCTGCGGCGAGAGGTCCCGCAGGCGAGTGGCGGAGGGTGGCGCGACATTCGCCGAATCCGTTTGCGCAGGCGTGGCGTGCATGTTGACGGGCGCAGAGGGTGCGGGTTTGTAGCCGCGAGGCCAGCGAAAACGGAAGCGGCAACGGCTCAGATCTCGACGGCTTTGCCCGGCTGCGGCTGGATGACCTTGATCTTGGGATGGCGGGTGCGAATCTGCTCCTCGAACCATCGTCGCGAGCTTTCCTCCCCGTGGCCGAGCAGGACAGCGCGCGGCGAAACCTGGCCCACGAAGTCCAGCAGGTCCTCGCGATTGGCATGGGCGGTGAGATCGAAATCTTGCACTTCGCAATGCCGCGTAAGTTCACCGCCGCTGGCGCTGAAAAGAAAAGGTTCGCGGGGCTTCGCGGCCTTGAGCCGGCCGCCCGGCGTGTCGGGATCAGCGTAGCCGACGAAGAAGATGGCGTGCTTTTCATCGCCGGCCATGCGGAGGGCGAGGTCGTGGGCGGGCGTGTGTTCGCTCATCATGCCGGCGGTGACGATGAAGAGGCGTCCGCCGGTGAGCTTCATGTTTTGCGTCGCCTTGGCATCGAGGACTATGAGTTCGAGCGCCTCATGGAGCTGGAGATTGCTGTGCTGACGATGCGTGCGGTGCGCCTGCAAGTCGCAAATCTCCGTGAACACGCGGCCCAGTCCGCCGATGTAAACGGCCTGCGACTTGAGTTCGCCGGCGCGCATGAGCAACGCGAGCAGGCCGAGAATTTCCTGCGTGCGCCCGAGCGCGAAGGTGGGAATGAGCACGCTGCCCTTGCGCTTGAGGGCGCGCTGGATGGCCTGCGTGAGCCGGCGAACCTCGGCCTCGCGAGTGAAGCCTTCCGGCGTGGGGCGGTTGCCGCGTGTCGTCTCTAGGATGAGCACATCGGCCTGCACGTCTTCAAACCGCGCGCCGCGCTGGAGGGTCTGGTCGTGGAAGCAAACGTCGCCGGTGTAAAACAGGGTTTCCTTCCTGCCCCGCACCATGATGCCCGCCGCGCCGAGCGTGTGTCCGGCATCGCAAAACTCCAGCGTGGGTGAACGAACGCCGGCGCGGGTCTTGTGGAACGCGGCCCACTCGATTTCCCGGTTGTAGCGAAAGCCCTGGAACAGCGGCGCGATCTCGTCCACCTCGTCGTGGCTGTAAAGCGGATACTCGCGGACGCCGGCCTCGTCACGCTGGCGGACCATGACGTTGACGGAGTTGTGCAGGACGCGCTCGACGATGAAGTAACTCAGCTCCGTCATCAGCACATGCGCCTTGGGGAAGTGGCGCAACGCCACCGGCAGCGTGCCGACGTGGTCGTGGTGGCAATGCGAAATGGCGATGGCGTCCACCTCCTCGTTGCGGACGGCGTCGAACAGCGGCAAGCCGGCGCGTCCGTCGCGCTTGGGGTGCATGCCCGAGTCCATCAACAGGCGATGGCCTTCGAGGTCCACGAACCAGGCGCTGGCACCGATGTTCGTGTCCGGATTGAGATTGATGATGCGCATGGCGGTCCAAAAATCCGAAAACCGAAGCCGAAGGAACTCCAGATGCCAGCTTCCGACTGGTTGTCAGTCCCTCAACGGAGGACGAAGCCGAAACTCGGATCCTGGATTCCGCGGCACGGGGTCGTCCAGAGACTTCCGTCGCCGCTGCCGTCGTGCTACTGTTTGGCGGCCGCGCCCATCATCTTCTGCATCATGCCGGCGCTGAACTCCTGCATGTTGTTGTAAGTCGTGTAGGCGGCGGGCACTTCGAACTTGTCCGCTGCGGGTTTGGCGAGCTTCACGTCCTTGTAAAGCATGATGACGGTGTTGTTCTTTTCCTTCACCTGCACCTGCACCGGAAAATCCTTCATATCGGTGGCGTTCCAGACGAAAGCCTCCGATGTCTGGCCCTTTGAGTCCGTCACCACAACCTTGTTCTTCACACAAGGATGACCGTCCACGGTTTCCTTGCCCTGTTCGGTTTTCTCCACCTTGGCGGATTCGTCCACGGCGTCAGTTTGTTCCTTGGTCATGGGACTGTTGAGGCACGCCTGCATACCCGGGTAAACCACCGTGGTCATCTTCCTGTCCGGCCGTGTAATACTGACGAGCTTGTCCATCCCCATCTGCTTCATCATGGCCGCCTGTTCCTGCTGAATGCCCTGCCCTTTGACCTGGGTGAAATCCAGTTCCATGCGGAACTTGCCGTCGAGCAACGCGAACTCCGCCGGCGCGGAAAACTTCTCCTTGTCGTTCCGGTCCAGCACGCGGACCTCACACTTCGCGGAGAAGGCGGTGACGTTGCCGAAGCACTTGGCGAGCGCGGCGGGCACGGGGGCGCTTGGCGGCGCCATCTGGGCCGAACCGGAAAGGGTGAAGGAAATCAGGACGGCAAGCGTAGGGAACAGGATTCGTTTCATGTGTTGCAAAAGCATTTGTTGTTTCGACGCGCCCGAGCATAGGGGCTGGAATCGGTTTGGCCAGGGAAATCCAAGCGAGATCCAGTTTGTGGGGGCTGGCAAAATCCGTCGCTGGTTGGGCAAAAATGTGCTGGCCTTGCGCCGATGGTTTATGCAAGCTCCGCCGCACAAATTTTATGAGAAACTACAAAAACTTCAGCATAGCAGGCGCAATTCTAATGGCCCAACTCTTCGGTTCGCTGGCCGCGTTTGCCAGCGAGGCGGAACTCAATCTGCCCGACCTTGCGCCTTTCACCTTCCCGGGTGTGGGCGGCCTGTCTGGTTATACCCTGATGCTCCTCGGCATCGGCGTCTGCTTCATAGGCCTGATCTTCGGCCTGTACCAATACATTCAGACGAAAAACCTACCGGTGCATGACTCGATGCGGAACGTCTCCAACATCATTTGGGAGACCTGCAAGAGCTACCTGTTCCAGCAGGGCAAATTCCTGGCTGGCCTTTGGTTCCTCATCGGCATCTGCATGGTCTATTACTTCTATGGGCTGCAAAGCATGGGGGTTGGCAAAGTGATCCTGATTCTCGCCGCTTCCATCCTCGGCATCCTCGGCTCTTACGGTGTGGCGTGGTTCGGCATGAGAATCAACACCCAGGCCAATTCCCGCTCCGCCTTCGCCGCCTTGAACGGCCTGCCGTGGGGACCGCTCGCCATCCCGATGCGTTCCGGCATGAGCGTGGGCTTGCTCCTCGTCTGCGTGGAACTCTTTTTCATGATTTGCATTCTGATCTTCTTGCCGGTGGACTTGAAGGGGCCGTGCTTCATCGGCTTTGCCATCGGCGAATCGCTCGGCGCGTCCGCCCTGCGTATTTGCGGCGGCATCTTCACCAAGATTGCCGACATCGGCTCCGACCTGATGAAGATCATCTTCAAACTACCCGAGGACGATCCGAAGAATCCGGGCGTGATCGCCGACTGCACGGGTGATAATGCAGGCGACTCAGTTGGCCCGACGGCAGACGGTTTCGAAACCTACGGCGTGACCGGCGTGGCGCTGATTTCCTTCCTGGCACTGACGCTCGGCACGTCTGAGTTGTGCGCTCGCTTGGTGGTCTGGATTTTCGTCATGCGCATCCTGATGATTCTCACGTCGCTGGTTGCCTACTTCATCACCGAGAAACTGTTCAGCGCGAAATACAGCGAGGCAAAGGACTTTCATCCCGAACTGCCGCTGACGTGGCTGGTGTGGATTACTTCCCTCATCTCCATCGGCGTGACCTTCGCCGCCAGCAAACTCCTGCTCCAGCCCAGTGACATCATCCACCCGGACCTTTGGTGGGTGCTCTCGATCATCATCTCCTGCGGCACGGCCGCCGGCGCGCTGATCCCGGAGTTCACCAAGATCTTCACCAGCACCAACGCGCGGCACGTGAAGGAAATCGTCACGGCCTCCCGTCAGGGCGGTGCCTCGCTGAACGTCCTGTCCGGCCTGGTGGCGGGCAACTTCTCCGCGTTCTGGGAAGGGCTGCTCATGCTGGCGCTCATGCTCGTCGCCGCGGTGCTCGCCACCAACCCGGCGGTCAAAAGCATGATGCCGGCCGGCATTGAATTCGGCGCGTCCATCTTCGCCTTCGGCCTCGTCGCGTTCGGCTTCCTCGGCATGGGCCCAGTCACCATCGCCGTGGACAGCTTCGGGCCGGTTTCCGACAACGCCCAATCCGTCTATGAGTTGAGCCAGATCGAGTCCATCCCGAACGTGAAGCAGGACATCAAAAGCAAGTTCGGTTTCGAGCCTGATTTCGAGAAGGCCAAGCACAACCTCGAAAAGAACGACGGCGCGGGTAATACCTTCAAAGCCACCGCCAAGCCCGTGCTCATCGGCACGGCTGTCGTCGGCGCCACGACGATGATTTTCGGGATCATCATCATGTTGAACAAGGAATTCGGTGACGTGGTCGCCCACCTGAGCGTTGTGCGGCCGGAACTCATCCTGGGCTTTCTCATGGGCGGCGCGGTGATTTACTGGTTCACCGGCGCCTCCATCCAAGCCGTCGTCACCGGGTCTTACCGCGCGGTCGTCTATATCAAGGAAAACATGGACCTCAGCGCCAAGACCGCGACCATCGAGGACAGCAAGGAGGTCGTCCGCATCTGCACCGTCTATGCGCAGAAGGGCATGATCAACATCTTCGTCTCGATCTTCTGCATGTCCCTGGCGCTGGCGTTCTTCAACTCCTATTTCTTCATCGGCTATCTGATCTCGATCGCGTTCTTTGGTCTGTTCCAGGCCATCTTCATGGCCAACGCTGGCGGCGCCTTGGATAACGCCAAGAAGATCGTCGAAGTGGACCTCCGCCAAAAGGGCACCGACCTGCACGCCGCCACCGTCGTCGGCGACACCGTGGGTGATCCGTTCAAGGACACCAGTTCGGTGGCGATGAACCCGATCATCAAGTTCACCACGCTGTTCGGCCTGCTGGCGGTGGAAATCGCCACAGCGATGCAGAAGAGCGGCAAGACCGGGCTGAAGCTGGGCATCGCCATTGTGCTCTTCCTCGTGGCGCTGTGCTTCATCTACCGCTCGTTCTACGGCATGCGGATTCCGGAGGAGAAGTAGGCCGGGACGAACGGCAACTTGGTTCAGCCGTACGTAACATGCACGGGGCAACGGGGCGGGCCGCCCTCTCGCATTGGTGCTTCAGTGTCTGAGTCGTTGGCACGTGTTTCGGTCCTGGCGCAAGGGCCGTGCGAAGCCGCCAAGCCCTTGACTTTGCCCGTCACGAGACGCTGACCTCGACTTGCTGGGGTCTGGCCTTCTCGTTCTTGGCCAGATGCACTTTGAGCACGCCGTCTTTGAACTCGGCGCTCACCTTGCCGGGGCTGGCGTCATCCGGGAGCGAGAACCTGCGCACAAAGCTGCCATAGGCGCGTTCGACCCGGTGATATTTCTTTCCGTTTTCCTCCTTCTCGAATTTGCGGTCGCCCGTGATCGTCAGCATGCCATCTTCCATGTCTTGCGTGAGGTAGGGAAAATGGCCTTGGGCATGAAGCGACGAGGCAGGGGCCTTCAAGCCCTTTGGCCGGCCTGAGCATGGGTCCACCGGCCGGAAATGGCGCTGAGTTGCAGTTTGCTTTTGCCACGTTCCAGTCGCCGGAGTTGGCGGGACTGAACCTGGTGTTCCAGATCCTGGGTGGCCTTGAGCAGCGCGGCTTCGAGCGTGTTGTCGCTGGCCTCGGCGTGCAGGGCCGGGCCATGAATCAGCAGTGCAGCCTGGCGCGTATGGCGGGTCGCCTTGGCGTGCATACCCGGGCCGGGGACCTCCAGCCGCACTTGGACGCGGAAGGCCGGTTTGGCTTCGCGCTGGTGTTCGAGGACCACTTCGGCGGCGGTTATCGCCGTCAGGCTATGCAAGTGTTTGAGTTGTTCCTCCACTTGGCGGTGCCAGGTGGCTTGGGCGTTGAGACTGAGATAGCGAAGGGTGGTTTTCATATTCGTTCAGGCATGGGTTTGTAACTGCATTCGGTTTGTGCCGGAAAAATGGCGCCACTGACGCTGGAAGTCCGCGTAGGCTACTCTCTCCACGCGGCTGTTGTTCCGGTAGGAGAGATTGCCCAACAGGCTGATCAGGGGCTTGCGGCGTTGCCACAAGCTGGCCCACACCCGGCGCAGCAAGCGCGGCAGGGAATAGAAGTTCCGATTGCAGGCGATCATCTCCTGGATGATGCCGTCCAGAGACAAGTGCTTGTACCGGGCCACCGGAAAGGTCAGCGTGTAGTATTGCCAGTCCTTGGGGAAAGCGGTGAGGGCGATGCGGTCTTCGGATTTCATCTGGTCCCACAGGCGCGTGCCGGGCAGAGGCGTTAAAAACAGCGTGTTGAGAGTGTCCACGCCGTACTGGCTGGCCGCCTCCGCGATGCGTTGGCCGATGCCCGGTTCATCTATGTCTAAACCGATGATAAAGGAACCCACCACCAGGATGCTGTGCCGCTGGATGCGGCGCACGGACGCGCGAAAGTCACGGCCTTTTAGCAGGTTGAATTTCTTGCCCAGCTCCCGAAGCCCTTCTGGCGACGGGGACTCAAAGCCGATGAAGACTCCGCGACATCCGGCCTTCGCGGCCAGCGCCAGAAGTTCTTCGTCGTCAGCGAAGTTGATGGTGGCTTGGGCAATCCACTGCTTGCCCAAGTTTGCCCGGGCCAAGGCGCGGAAGAGGTCCTTCGCGCGCGCGATGTGTTCCGGGCGCGTGCCGATGAGGTTGTCGTCCACCACCAAAATCCGTTTCTCGCGGATGGACTGGAATTCGCGCACGACATCCGGGATGGGACGCTGCCGGTATTGGACTCCGTTGAACGTGGTCACGCTGCAGAAGGTGCAGTTCAACGGACAGCCGCGTGTCGTCTGAACGGCTCCGAAGGCATATCGTCCTGGCAGCAAATCATGACGGGCGGACGTAAACTCGCTGATCTTCGCAAACCCTCCGTCATACTGGCGCTTCAGGCCGCCTTGCCGGGCATCCGCCAGAACTTGCGGCCAGATCGCCTCGGCTTCCCTCGTGACGACCGAGTCCGCCTGCGCCAGAACTTCCTCCACGCACATGGTGGCGTGAATGCCACCCATGACGACGGGCACGCCCAGACGTCGGAAGTAAGCCGCCACCTCATAGGCGCGCGGTGCCTGGGATGTGAAAGCGGTGATACCCACCAAATCCGGTCGGGGCATGGCCGGGTAGTCCGGCGCGCCGAGGTTCTCATCCACGATGACGACTTCCCACTCCGGCGGCGTCAGACCCGCGACCACCATCAGGCTGAGCGGTTTCCACACCCGGTAACGATTCCAGCGGCTTTCCTTGGCGCTGACGCTGCTGACCAGCGGATTGGTAGGATTGATCAGATAGAGTCGCATGGCGTGCATTCACTCCTGGATGGAACAAGGCAAAGGACACCTCGCCCCTCCACCTGCCCTCGATTCTGACTCCACTCCGCGCTGGATGCAACAGGGGAAATGGCCACTGCCTCCACTGCGCGCGTCAGGAGACCATGACCTCGACATGTTGCGGTTTGGCTTTCTCATCCTTCACCAAGTGTACGGTGAGCACGCCGTCTTTGAACTCGGCGCTGACCTTCGCTGGGCTGGCATCAGCCGGGAGCGAGAAACTGCGCCCGAAACTGCCGTAGGCGCGTTCGACACGGTGATACTTTCTGCCTTTCTCCTCCTTCTCGAACTTGCGTTCGCCCATGATGGTGAGCGTACCTTCCTCCGCCGTGACCTTCACGTCCTCTCTCTTTACTTCCGGCACCTCGACCTTGATCCGGTATTCCTCGTCGTCTTCGCTAATGTCCACCAACGGGGCCCATTCGGCCACCGCGAGGGGTTCCTCCTGACCCTCGGGCCACTGGGCCGGGGCGCGGCTGAACAGGCTGCCCAGACCCTGTTGCAAGGCTTCCAGTTGTCGTAATTGATTCCAACGTGTCAACGTATTCATTATTCATTCCTTGTTGGCGGGTGTGGTTTCGGGCCGCTGCGCGTGCCCGCCAACAGTTCAGGCGGCGGCGGTCGTTTTTATAAAGGCGGGGCGAACTTGGGCTTGGCGCCCGTCTTGCCTCGAGATGCCGGCCAGGTGCGAGTTGTCGTACGCGCTATAACCGGCTGTTTGGGCCAGCGCCAGGCCAGAGCAACGAGGCAAACCACGGCGATCATTACGAAAAGATTGATACTATTCTTCGCTTTCCATTTGCGGTGTTCGTGACCTGGCCCTCAGCGTGGCGGGCTGGGTCTGTGGATTAGTCGCCCCTGAGGTCTGTCACCGGAAAAGTGAAATTCATTCGCGCGTCGGCAAATTCGCCCAGAACCTGCATGTTGGCAATGCGGCGGCTGAAGCAGAAGAAGAGAGCCTCAAGCCCCGTTCCAAACACGCGCGCTTTCTCGCGTTCCTTCGTCCAAGCAGAAAGGCCCTTTACGTAATTCAACGACCTTTTGTTTTGCAGTAATACATTCATAGATCTTTTCGCTGCGGTTATGCAGCAGTTCATGATTTACAGTTTCAATTAGGCTCACCAGTGCTTTAACCGCTGGCCGTCATTCGTTTATTCCTCCATGACGCCATCCTTGAGTCGCCGCAAGAGGATCGCGGCGGCGTTCCATGAGCAGCCCAAGAGGAGTCGTCGCGGCGGGGGATCTCGCCTGCGGGCTCGAGGCCGGGAACTGCAACGAAACGTCCCTGTTGTCGCTAATGGCGAACGCGACCATTTTCAAAGACAAGTCGTCGAAAGATTTTAGAGATCGTGACATGATGACTTCAGTTTTTGCTTCGGTTCATTAATTAATTTTTGCGGTTCAGGCGCAGCAGGTTCAGGAACTTCCGGGCCACCCTCTCCTTCGAACCTGGACAGATCGTCAGGGTCTACACGCCCCAACGCCACCTCCCATTGACCCTGCCGCCGATGCGGCCGGCTGTCTTCCGCGGTCATACCCATCTCACTGTCTGCGCTCCGCCTTGCCTACCGGATAAACTGTGCAGTCTTTCATGAAAACTGCCCAATACTTTGTTCGTATGCGCGCGATACCTTATATCTATGGGCAACACCTGAGGCCGGAGCAAAGTGACGCTCAAAGCCGACTGGCAAACGCCAACGAGTCGAATCCGAGCGGCGAAGAACCAACGCTTAAATCAACTCCGCCTGTTCTCGCCGAGATCCTAATGATGGGGCTTGCGCGGGCGACGACGCGCGCTAAGCTCGCCCGCGATGATTTGGCTGGGCAAACTCCTTTTCCCGCGCGCACAGCGGCATGAACAACGCCGGAAACTCCGGGCGTTGACAGCCGCCGTCATCGTGGGCCTGCTGATCGCTGGCGCACTCGCGGCGGCGCTTTACTGGTTTAACGCGCACGGCCACCGCTAGCCGCGCGCGAGCAGGGCCGGAATCGCCCGGCCTAAATCAAATCCGTCTGCTTCTCCGGTTTGGCTTCGCGTTGGGCTTTGGCAAAGGGGTTCATCTGCGGCGGCGCGTCCACGCGCTCCGTCTTGTTCAGCAAGCCTTCGATGGTGAGAATCTGGATTTTTGGATAATCCTTGTCGTGCCAGAGCTTCGATTCGTAACGGCCCGCGTCCACGGCCTCGTCGCGCATGGGTTTGGTGGGCTTTTCCAGCGTGAGGAGAATTCCGCCCGCCGCTTTCTGATTGTTCACGTCGCCGAGCAACGTCGCCACGTCGTTGCGCTTCACGCCGCCGCCTTTGACCTGCACGATGATCTTGCGCCGCTCCTCCTTGGACTCGTAGAAATACAGCAAGCCGTCCACGCCGCGATCCGCGCCCTTGCCGTCGCCTTCCTTGAGCGGACGGGCGTCCACGAGCGAGAGCGCCCAATGCTGGAATTGGAACTTGTCCAGTTCGGCCAGCCGTTGCGCGCTGGGGAAATCCGTGGGCTGCCCCTTTTCCTCAAATTGCAATTCCTCGGCGAACGCATCGCGCAGGCGGCGCTTGATGAGATTGATGGCGAGATACGTGACATCAATGCCGATCCACTGGCGACCCGTCTTTTGCGCTGCGTGAACCGTCGTGCCGCAACCGCAAAACGGATCAAGCACCACGTCGCCGGGATTGGTATTCGCGCCGATGATGCCGCTTCAACGCCAGAAAGCTTGCAGGCTTTGCGTGCGATGCTTAATGTAAGAGCTATGGCGTACGAATCAGTTGATCAACTCCAAAAGACTTTAGCTGAAACAGTGTTCAGCTACGCGGACGACAAGAAGAAGGCCGCTGGTCGCGCGCTGGGAACGCTCGTGGAAATCATCACGTTCTACCTGCTCAAAACTTGGGGCTTGAGTGCCAGCGTCGCCATCGAAAGAGGGCTAGAGGAATACAAGAACCCCGACATCACTCACAACGTCGAGTATTCCTTGCATCCTGTGAAATTCATTGAGCGGCTCCAGTTTGAAAAGCCGGACCTGCCCATTACTCCGGCAAAGATTTTCAAATACTTCGGCTACCGACTCCAGCATTTGCACGGCTTCGAGAAAAAGGGGCACGCTTTGGTATCCTCGTCGGGCGTACTCAGAAATGCTTGCGTTCTGGGTGAGGAGAACGATGTGGTGCTAGTGGGCCTCGTAAGCCTTCTGAACGGAAACTCTCTGGAACTGGATTTGGTCGGCCAGTATCGCCCGCCCTACGCCATGTTTGAGTGCAAGCGGGTCGGCGTCGAGGAAGGCAACAAGAAAGGACCACAGACGATTGAGAAGGCGAAACAAGGCGCATACGTCGCTCGCACTGTTTCGGCTCTCCAAAAGATTCGGATTCATTCCGGCGAACTGTACGGAGTGATTCCGAAGAAGGACGGCACGCTCTATTCCAAGCCTTACGCTAAACTGATTGATGAAGTGGTTCGTTCCCAAGACCCCGAACTCCTGCGCCATTTCATCCTGACCGTAGGCGTGGTGAGTAATCACGGCAACTGGTTCACCTCCGATAACCCGAACAAGGAGCTTCGCGTGCTCGCGCAATCCTACGACTGGCTCCTGTTCCTAAGCGATGACGGCCTTGCCGAATTCATCAGGGACATTCTCCAATCAGACGCCCCGAAGGTCGCCCCGGCCAAAGCCGCATTTCTCGCGAGCTATACTGGCACGAAGAAAGGGAATCGATTTACCAAAGTCCAGATGGCTTTGGACGCGGACAAGGTTCTTCAGGACTACTTCGCTGCGAACCTTGGTCGCATCGAGAAGTGGTTTAACATCGTCTCGCCGAAAGGCAGTTCGATTGAGCGGTTGAAAACTCAGATTGACGTGCTGTCCAAAAAAGACTGGTCGAAGATATTGGGAACATGAGCGCCGGACGAAAAATCAACACCTTGAGTCAGGACTGGGGCACGCCTGAGAAATACGTTCAGGCCGTCAAAGAATTTTTCCGTGGCGAGATAGACCTGGACCCTTGCTCCAACCGACACTCCATCGTCGGGGCCAAGATCGAATACATGCTGCCCACGAACGACGGGCTGAAAGATAGCTGGAATTTCAAGCGCATCTACGTCAACCCGCCCTACGGTCTCGACAGAAAGCGCGGCACGGGCATCAAGAACTGGCTCTACCGCTGCGCCCAAGCCCACAAAAACTTTGGCTCTGAAGTACTAGCTTTGGTGCCAGTGGCCACAAACACCGGCCACTGGAAAAAATATGTTTTCGGGAAGGCGAGCGCCATTTGCTTACTTTACGACACCCGGCTAAAATTCCTAGTGAACGGCCAGAATGGAGGCAAAGGAGCGCCAATGTCGTGCGCCATGATTTACTGGGGTACTGACTTCGACGGATTCCGTTCTGTTTTCAAGAAGTTCGGCGCCGTCGTAAGTTTGGAAGATTTGCGGAGGCCCGGCGTTGCAAATGAAACAGAGGTTCCTCAGTTGGAGTTGGTTTCTGAATTCTGACGCCAACTTCGGATCTTGTTTACCGAAGCCACTTGCCGCCCGCGAGCAAGATTCTGAGTTTTTCTGCCGGGATGATCCTCGATGGAATCTGGAATCACTTCGCGTGAGATTCCTCTGACAGGACATTCAGCACAAAGCGCCTTCCGTAATTCCGTGCGGAAGTCGCAATGATCAGGTACTGGGCCAGCAAGGCGACAGAGTACGCGAGCGCGATTCCCCGCGGAATGGGAGACAAGAAAGCGCAAAAAGGAACCACCACGGCGAAGATTGCCGACAGCGCCGCCATGTCGCGGGTCAACAAGTAAACCCTGTGTGCCTCTAAAACGATGAGTGTGTTGGCGTGCTTTTTGTAAAGGTCAAACCAAAGCAAATTCTGGTCTCTTGGAGATCGCGGTAATGCACCATGTTTTGCTTTGAGCGCTGTGACGTCCACGCGGGGATCGGTTGTCACCAATTCACTAAAGGCCCGACAGCCTGGTAATGGATTCCTCCAGCGCCAGAATACGAGCCGCGCTTTCGCCACATCTCCCAAAACGCCGTTCAAGACGATCGCAGCCAGCGGCATGCACAGCGCAATCAAGCCATCCTTCGCAGATATGCGCTGCCAGAAATGTTCGACGGATGCGTAGCTCAACTGCGCCCCAATAACGACGGAAAGGAACACCGCGAAGTTCGCGCCGATGAACACCCACAGCGACGGCGCATTCTTGCTTTTCAGAGACTTTTGTTCGTCGGGCATATTCCCTCTCACTCCTCAACCCTATTGAAGAACTGAAGTGGCACTGAGTCGCTCCACCCTCGGTCAGGAGCGTTGCGACGCTGACACTTGGGGCTGCCTGCTGTGACATGCACGGGCGCTCCGCGTCGGAGGAACGCATTTGTGACTTTCTTTGCAGGATGCTCCGGTGCGCCTTCAGGCGATACAGAGGCAAATACAGTTTTGACAGTCGCTGGCTGCGGTAACCGCGGGCCGAGCAGAATGTTTAGTAGTCTCGGCCCGATGTTTCGTTTGCTTCCATGGTGCGGCACCTGAAGGAACTTGAGTTTGGCGAAATCAAAGTTCTCGCGCTGCAAGCGCATGACAGCCTCTGTCAGAGCCGGAATACCTGCGTCCGCAGAAAACAACAGGGAGTCATCGCCGACGGTAAACAAGAGAATGGCACTTGAATTATTCTCCGCACTCGTTTCGCCGGTGTCGTCCAATGTTTCAGTGCTCCAGTCTTCACCGACCGTCTTCTCCACCTGCTTCGCGCCTGGAACGAACTGGCCATAAATCCCAAGCTCCTCCTTCGGCTCGGGCGTCCCACGGTAACCAGCCAACAGCGTTTTGTAGAAGTCTTCTGTCGGACCGAGGACACGCATTGTGTTGTTGAAACCGGTGACGCCCCAAAAGGGTTCAACGATCTTTATCGGCTTTTGCGTTGCTATCTTCTCGAGGGTTCGCGCGTTTTCGAGCGATGAGCGTAACGCCTTTTTCACACTCTCATCTGTAACGCGACTGTCATCGAATAGGTGAGAAATGTCCTGCGTGTGGTTCCAGGGCTGATGCATCATCAGGTGATCAACGCGCATTTCATTCAGCACAACTCCAAGTCCCGAGGCGTGGTCGCTGTCAGGATGCGTCGAAACAACAACGTCAACGTGATTTGTCTTGTAGAAGGTGTTGATGTGAGAAACGAGTGCCTTGCCGGAATTCTGAAAGCCACCATCAATCACGAACACCGTCTGCTGCGGTGGATCAACAAGCAAATTGCCGAAACGCAATGCAATCGCATCGCCACTTCTCTCCCCGTCACCGACGGGCAAGAAGTCAATTTCGTAGCCGACCTGATTTACGCTCACAATTCCTTTCAATCAGTCTGGGCTGGATTCGCCCCTGACTGGATCGGGTCGCGGGCTTTTTGCTCAACAAAACGGCCTCCCCTTCCGAAGGCCGCGTGTTTTTGATTCAGAGTGAGAGTTCGTGCTCTACTTCGGCTTTGCCGATCCTTTTCCCGGCAACGGTATGTGCTCTCTCACGGTGGTGTTTGGCCGCTGCTTGGCTGTTCCATCCTTAACAAAACGACCTGAAACGGCGCTTCGTTCTCCAATTCTGCTTTGTGGTTTTTTGCTCATAAACGAATTGTCCTTTCCTACACCGGTGGCGGCGTGGGCAGGGTCGGCGTTTTCTTCTCCCGCTGCGGGGCGCGTTCGACGTGGCTGGCGCTTTGCCAGGCGCGCAGTTTCTCCGGCTGGCGCGTGTATTTGTTATACATGATGGCGTCCAGTTCGGTGATTTCGTCGTTCGCCTGCCCCAGCAGTTCGCCGATGAGTTTGGTGTTTTCCACGCCTTCCTGCGTCTCGCCTTGATTCAGCCGGTTGGCGTCGGCCACGGCTTTGCGGTCGGCGCGCAGGTTGGCGACAAAATCGGCGGGCAGTTCGTAGGCCACGAAGCGGGCGCGCAAGGCGGTCTTGGCGGTCTTGACGGCGGCGGAATCGGCGGGCTGGTCTTCGAGCCGCGCGAGCAGGGCGTCGGCGTGCGTGGTGATGGCGGATTCGCTTGGATTGTCGGGAATGCGATAGGGCGCGGCAAATCCGTTTTCGGTCAGTCCGATGGAACGCGCGGTGCGCGCGATGTTTTTGAAATCAATCAGCAGGCCGTCGAGCAGCGTTTCCTTGCTGACGCGGGAGGGCAACTGGCCGGCCTTGGCGTCATCCAATTTGAAAATGAGGCCGTCGAGGTTGGCGAAGTGGGTTTTGGCTTTGCTGCCGGCGGCGAAGTCGGCGGCGTTTTCGACACCGAAGGTTTGGACGCGGGTTGCGCGGTCGTAACGGCGTTGGTCGCGGTCGTTCATAATGCAGATTCCTTTTCCATGCGTTTGTTTGACTGAGTGCGGGAACTTTGGGCGTTTGCTCCGGGAATGCCAAGAGGAAATTTCGGGGGAATTTGGCGGGAATTCAGGGTAGGGCGGGCAGTCCTCTGCCCGCCGTTTCGTCAGGCTAGGCAGCGCCGCCGCGCACGGTGTGCCGCGCCCTACCGTTCGTAGGGGCAATATGCGTAAATCCCTGATTTTCTGAGGGTTTTCACAGTCCAGAGGCCGACTTGCACAGACCCAGAGCCTATCTCGCACGCTCCCAGACCTCAACACGCACGCACCCAGACCTCGATTGACACGGCCCAGACCCAAACTCACGCAGACCCAGAATCCGGCTGCCATGCTCCAAGGTGGTCCTGTCACGACCCAGACCCCGGCTTGCACGGGCTGGCCTGCGCGGCGGACAAACCCAGACTTCGGTTCACACGCACCCGGCTTGCGCTGAAACTGTCCAGACCCCGGCGCGCACACGCCCAAGGTCCTAGTTGCGCGCGCCCGGCTTCGTCGCGTACAGACCTTTGATTTGATTTACACCGGCCAGACCGCGGCTCGCACACGTTGCAATCCAACCTTCCCGGAGCGGCGGAAAAGCTGCCGTTAATTCAGGACACTACCGGTGCGCTGAGGCTTTTGACGATCTCGTTGTATTGTTGCAAGGCTCTGGAATCGTTATCCCGGTTCCAGGCAATGTAGTAGTCGGTCTTGACCGGCGGCACCAGGGGCCGGAATGCCACTCCGGGGTGGGGCAAGTTTTTGACGTGCTCGCGCGCCAGCGTGACGCCCAAACCTTCGGCGACGAAGGTCATGAGCGCGGGTTCCAGCTCGGCGTCTTGTAGAATTCTCGGCGTAAAGCCCGCCGGCTGGCAGGTTTCGCAGAGCCAGTCGCGAAAACCCGGATGCGTTTTCTCGGACATGCCCACAAAAAACATCGTTTTCAGCGCGCCGAGATTTACCCGGCGCTTCCTGGCCAGTGGATGTTTTGCCGGCAGGACCACGACCGTTCTGTGCCGGGCGATGCTTTCCCATTGCAGACCCCTCGTGGATGCCGGAGGACGCAGCCCCACAAAGCCCAGATCGATCTTTCGCGCTTCCAGGGCGCGATACTGTTCCGCCGGCGTCATGTCGAAGAGGTTCAGCGCGATGTGTGGGAAGGCCAGGCGGAAGGCCCCGAGCGTTTCGGGGAGCAGCTCGAAGCTAAAATTGGACGAATACGCGACGTTCAACTGGCCGGTTTCGCCCCGGCTGAGACGCTGCACCGCCTGGACACTTTCCGTGGCCAGCGCCAGTACGCGTCTGGCATCAACGAGGAAAGCCCGCCCTTCCTCGGTCAAGGCCACCTGGCTTTTGGAACGGTTCAGGAGGCGCACGCCGATCTCCTCCTCCAGGTTATGGATCTGGCGCGTGAGCGAGGGCTGCGCTAAATGCAGCTTGGCGGCGGCCTTGGTGAAATTCAAAATTTCCGCCACAGCCACGAAATCCCGCAAGTGACGCAGTTCCATATCGTGCCCGGCAGTTTAGCAATTTCAATCGCATTAGCAACCGGTCAATGGCGCTGGTACTGTCCTGATTTGACGGCACACCACGATTCGCGAAGCGAACGTCTCTTGGTGGGCAACTAACTCGTGGCGGGCTATTTCTTCATCGGCTACCTGATCTCGATCGCGTTCTTCGGTCTGTTCCAGGCCATCTTCATGGCCAACGCTGGCGGGGCATGGGACAACGCCAAGAAGATCGTCGAAGTGGACCTCCGCCAAAAAGGCACCGACCTGCACGCCGCAACCGTCGTCGGCGACACCGTGGGCGGTCCTTTCAAGGACACCTCATCCGTGGCGCTGAATCCGGTGATCAAATTCACAACCCTCTTCGGCCTGCTGGCAGTGGAAATCGCCGTGACCATGACGAACCAAAGCACGAAGACCGCCATCGGCGCGTTCTTCTTCCTCGTGGCGCTGATCTTCGTTTATCGCTCGTTCTACTGCATGCGGATTCCGGAAGAGAAATAATCACAGGCCAAAATCAGTTTCCGCCGAGGGCAAGGCAGCGGTGCGGGCCGCGCGTTGCCTTCGTTGATTTCTTTTGATTCACATCCCTTGGAGGAGCAGAGTGGGCGAGTTGGCTGCCCCGGCGAGGACAACGTTTCATGCGAGAACCTTCCGCCATCCGCAAAATTGCCTTCCTCGGCGATTATCTGCCGAGGAAATGCGGCATTGCCACGTTCACAACGGACTTGCGCTGTGCGGTGGCGGCGGAGTTTCCCGCCATGCAGTGTCTGGTCGTGCCGGTCAACGATCTCGCGGGCGGCTACGATTACCCGGCGGAGGTGCGCTTCGAGATTGCAGAGCAGGACTTGCCGTCCTACCTGCGCGCAGCCGATTTCCTCAACATCACCGACGTGGACGTAGTTTGCGTGGAGCATGAGTTCGGCATTTTCGGCGGGCCGGCCGGCAGTCATGTGCTGGCGCTGCTGCGCGAGCTGCGGATGCCCATCATCACAACGCTGCACACGATTCTGCGCGAGCCGAACGAAGAGCAACGCCGCGTGATGCGCGAGTTGGTCCGGCTTTCGACGCGGCTGGTGGTCATGACCGAACGGGGCCGGGAGTTGCTGCGCGAGGTCAATCACGCGCCCGCCGCCAAGATTGATCTCATTCCACACGGCATCCCCAACATGCCGTTCGCCGACCCGAATTATTTCAAGGACGAGTTCGGCGTGGCGGGCAAACAGGTGTTGCTCACGTTCGGCCTGCTCTCGCCGAACAAGGGCATCGAGTTTGCGTTGCGCGCGCTGCCGGACCTCCTCCGGGAATTTCCCAACCTCGTTTACATCGTGCTGGGCCAGACGCATCCGAATTTGCTGCGTGACGAGGGCGAAGCGTACCGCCTCAGTCTGGAGCGGCTGGCCAAGGACCTCGACGTGCAGAAACACGTCGTGTTTTTCAATCGCTTCGTCGAGCTGGAGGAGTTGATGCGGTTCATCGGCGCGGCGGACATCTACCTCACGCCCTACCTGACCGAGGCGCAAATCACCTCGGGCACGCTGGCCTACGCGTTCGGCGCGGGAAACGCCGTGGTGTCCACGCCCTACTGGCACGCGGCGGAGTTGTTGACCGCGGAGCGCGGCAAGCTCGTTCCGTTCCGCGACGCCGGGGCCATCGCGGGTGCTGTCCGCGAACTGCTGCATGATGAACCGTTGCGTCACTCGATGCGGAAGAACGCCTACAAGCTGGGACGCGACATGGTGTGGAGCCGCGTGGCGCAGCTTTACATGAAGTCCTTCGAGCAAGCGCGCCAGGACCACAGCTTCGTGGGCCGCAGGTCGTCGCCCATCAAGACGCTCGACAAGCAGCCCGGCCAATTGCCGGAGTTGAAGCTCGACCATCTGTTCCGGATGAGCGATTCGACCGGCATATTTCAGCACGCCAGTTTCACAGTGCCGAATTTCGCCGAAGGCTATTGCACGGACGACAACGCCCGCGCCCTGGTCCTGGCCGTGATGCTGCAAAAGTTGGGCAACGATTCGCCGCCCATCAACGCGTGCGCCGCCACCTACGCGGCCTTTCTCAATCACGCCTTCGACCGGCCGAGCCGGCGCTTCCGCAATTTCATGAGCTTCGACCGCCGCCTGCTGGAGACTGTCGGCTCGGAGGATTGCCAGGGTCACGCGCTGTGGGCGTTGGGGTTGTGCGTGGCGCAGGCGGGCCAGGGGAGCTTCCAGATGCTGGCGGCCGAACTTTTCGAGCAAGCCCTGCCCGTGGCCGCCGACTTCACATCGCCGCGCGCGTGGGCGTTCACACTCCTCGGCATTGACGAATACCTGCGGCGACTCAGCGGCGACCGGCGCGCGAACCAGATTCGCGAATCGCTCACCGCGAAACTCCTGCAGCGATACGCCGACGCCGCCACCGAGGATTGGCAATGGTTTGAAGACATGGTTTCCTATACGAACGCCAGGTTGCCACATGCACTGATCCTCAGCGGACTCTGCATGAACAACGCCGCGATGTTGGAAACCGGCCTCAAAACATTGCGCTGGCTGGTCAAGGTTCAGACCTCGGATGCCGGCTCTTTCCGGCCCATCGGCTCGAACGGGTTTTATCCGCGCGGCAAGGAACGCGCGTTGTTCGACCAGCAACCCATCGAGGCGCAGGCCACGGTTTCGGCCTGCATCGAGGCGTATCATGCGACGGGCGACATGTTCTGGGTGGCGGAAGCGCGCCGCGCGTTCGAGTGGTTCCTCGGTCGAAATGATCTGGGCCTGGCGCTCTACGACGCGAGCACCGGCGGCTGTCGCGACGGTCTGCACGTGGACCGCGTGAGCCAAAACCAGGGCGCCGAATCCACGCTAGCCTTCCTGCTTGCCCTCGCGGAAATGCAGGCGCTGCAAAACACCCTCACCAGCTTCAAGGAACCGCCGGGCGAGTAGGCGTGAAATCCGAACTGGTCTCTGCCGCGTCATGCGACGCTGGCCGCGGTTCGCTGATGGGAACGAAACCAAGAAGAAAAAGGCGGAGTTCGGTTCACCCGAACTCCGCCATGCAATCCAAAACGGATTAATAGCGATTGCGACCGCCACCGCCATAACCGCCGCTGCCGCCGTATTCACGACGGCCGCCACCGCCGCCCGTGCGCTCTTCGCGGGGCTTGGCCACGTTGACCGTGAGGGCGCGGCCATCCATCTCCTTGCCGTTCAGGGCGGCAATGGCCTTCTGCGCTTCCTCGGCGCTGCTCATGGTCACGAAGCCAAAGCCGCGGGGGCGATTGGTCATGCGATCCATCATCAGATTGGTTTCGGTGACCGTGCCATGCGCGGCGAACGCGTCTTGCAGGTCGTTTTCGGTGGTGTTGAAGGAAAGGTTTCCGACAAACAATTTATTGCTCATGTGATGTTATTACTGTCCGACAAACTGATACCTTCCACAGACTGTTCCCGAACGTCGGGTCTAAAATCATCACTGAACCAGGTTCACCTGAAGATTCACCATGCCTTGAAAGAGACAAGCTATCCAACAGACGGGTGCAAGGTGACAGATTCTGGCGGGATAGCAACAACTATCGGCAACAATCTTTTGGAGCCTGCTCCGGCCTCAACTACGGTAACACCCACTTTTGAGTCACGACGGGATAAGGTCCGCCGCCCCACTGCTCACGCCAGATGAATTCACGCCGGTTGTTTACAATGACCGCCCCGGCAGGCATGATGGGCTTCCCTGCGGAGAAACTGACATGCCGCAGGGGAGTCAACGCGCAGAACACGATCAAAATTATGGGCGATACATCCCCGAAATCGAAGCAGAAGAAGTCCGCGCAGAAACAGGCCAAGGCCCACAGCGCCGACCAGAAGAAACAGCAGGCCATCGCGGCCAAACAAGTCGCCGGCAAAAAGAACTGACCGTCGGCCGACCACTGTCTCTGCTGGCGTGAAGCCAGGAGAGACGAATTCCTTCCAGAAAATCCCCTGTATCGCGCCGGCACACGCACCGCTGCGCCGCGCACGATCTCGCGGCACCTGCCCGATTCGTGCGTGATCCTTCGGGCCAAAGCCGCATGGCGCCGATCACGGTTCACGGTTGTTTGTCAGCCAGGTGAAGCCCTCGGGCGCGCAAACTCGGTTGGATCCGGACACAGTCAGGTTCAGGACGAATCCAGGGCATGGAATCGGTGCTCGCTTTCCTGCTCTCATCGGTGAGAATGTAGCCGATGCAAAAAGCCACCCATCCAACCCGTCCGCCGCCGTGCCGCGGCTCATTTTGAAAACCACCACCGTCCACGCCCGACGCATCGGGCCGACCCTGACCCCGGATCGTTCGCGCGTGCTGATGCGCCCCTTTTATCCCAGCAGCGACGACATCGCGCGGCGGATCGTCGCCCGCGTCCTGGCCCTCTCCGACGAAGCCGTCGCGCGGCTGCTGAGCCAAGTGCTGGGCGAATTTGAGGATCGGCACGAGCATGTGGAACAGTTTTTCCGCAACCGCTTCGCGCAGGTGCGCCGTTACCTGGTCGAGGCGTGGGAGACTTCGTCGGAACGGCAGGCGCTCATCGGCGCGCACTTCACGCACGAATACTCCCCCGAGTCCACGGCGCTGTTCAATCCGTCCATCGTGCCGCACCCCGACCAGAGCGGGCTGCCCAAGGGCGCGCTCCGTTTCATCCTGAGCCTGCGGGCCACGGGCGAAGGGCACATTTCCTCCATCACCTTCCGCACAGGCATCGTCAGCGCGCAGCAGCGCATCACGCTCACGCCGCCCGGGCCGTTTGTGACGGAGCCGGAGCGCGTGCCGAGCGCAGCTTACGAGAAGACGCTCTTTTGCCGCAAACTCCGGGAAGCGGGCGTGCAGAATGACTTTTGCCAGCGCGTGCTCGGTCAACTCCCCGAGGCTTTCATCCTGGACGACCTGCACCGCGTCCTGGCGGCGGAGCGCCGGCAAACGGACCCGGCTGATGCCACGGCGGACCGCGCCGTGCGCGGTATCCTGCTGCTGGCCGAGTCAAACTATGAAGTCCACTTTGCCCCCGGCAGCCGGATCACACAGCGCGTCCTCTTTCCGTCCACGGCCAGCCAGCGCAACGGCATCGAAGACGCGCGCTTCGTCCGCTTCCAGAACGACGACGGCAGCTTCACCTACTACGCCACCTACACCGCGTACGACGGCAAGATTACGCTGCCGCAATTGCTGGAGACGCCGGACTTTGTCCACTTCAAATTCACGACTCTCAACGGTCCCGCCGTGCAGAACAAAGGCATGGCGCTGTTCCCGCGCAAGATCAACGGCCACTACGCCATGCTCTCGCGCCAAGACGACGAGAACATCCTCCTGATGTTCTCCGACAACATTCATTTCTGGCAAACGCCGAAGCTGCTGCTGCCGCCGGCCCAGCCGTGGGAATTCTTCAAGATCGGCAACTGCGGCTCGCCCATCGAGACGGAAGCCGGCTGGCTGGTGTTGAGTCACGGCGTCGGCGCGATGCGGAAATATTGCCTCGGCGCGTTCCTGCTCGACTTGAACGACCCCACGCGCGTCCTCGGCCGCCTGCGCGAACCGTTGCTGTCCCCGAACGAAGCCGAGCGCGAGGGCTACGTTCCGAATGTCGTGTACACTTGCGGCGCGCTGCGGCACGGACACGAACTCGTCATCCCGTATGGCATGAGCGACTACGCCACCAGCTTCGCCACCGCCTCGCTCGACCACCTGCTGGCCGCAATGGAGTGAGACGGGTGCGCGGGCGGCGGTTCCGCACGCAGGCTGGCTGCAAAACCACTTGCGCTGGCCGGAGCGGACTCGGATGATCGGACCATGCAAGACTTCAGCTCACGACAATCGGATGGCATCCACGACGGCATTTCACGGCGCGAAGGCCTCGGACTCGGCGCTGCCGCCGCAGCCGGATTGCTCTTGGACCCAGACGTTCTCGCCGCCGCCGGCAAACGGCGCGTCGTGGTCTGGTCGGAAGGGACCGCCCCGACGAATGTTTACCCGAACGACATCAACGGCGCCGTGGCCGAGGGGCTGAAGTCGCTCGCCCGCTGGGAGGTCGTCACCGCCAATCTCAGCGACCCGGACCAAGGCTTGAACGACGAGCGGTTGAACCAGACCGACGTCCTGATCTGGTGGGGGCATCAAAAGCACGGCGACGTGAAAGACGACTTGGTGAACCGCATCGAGCGCCGGGTCAAGGAACAGGGCATGGGCTTCATTGCACTGCACTCATCCCACTTCGCCAAGCCGTACAAGAAGCTGATGGGCACGCGGTGCAGTTGGCGCGATTACAAGGCCGACGGCACGTCCGCCAAAATCACCGTCAAGCTGCCGGACCATCCCATCGTCAAAGGCGTGAAAGATTTCGAGCTTCCGAAAATCGAATTCTACGGAGAACCGTTCGCCGTGCCGACGCCGGAAGCCGTGCCACTCGACGGTGTTTACACCCGGCCTGACGGCAAGACCGAACCATGCCGCATGGGTCTGTGCTGGACCGTCGGCAAGGGCCGGGTCTTCTACTTCGTGCCCGGCCACGAAACCTACGACGACTTCTTCCGGGCTGAGGTGCGGCAAGTCCTCAGCAACGCGGTGGAGTGGGCGGCACCGAAGTCGTAAGGCCACGGTCGCGACGGCCGGCAGAGAGATTCCCGAAACCCAAGCTTGACAAACATGGCCAAGAACCTTGTAATGCAAGGTAGTTAAACGGCCATGATGTCTCCGGCGTCAAAACTCGATCCGCCTGCCTCGGCTGGCTTGCCTGAACAAAGGTCTGGCAACGTGGACGCCTCCGGTTGTCAGTTCTTCCGGTATGGCGTCGCCGCACTCTGCGGTTTGGGATTGCTCGTGGTTTCGCTGACGCTCTGGTTGGCGCCGGCTTCCGATCCGCTTACTGCTGCGCCGCACGGTGTGCCCGCCGGAGGGTGGGTGCTCCAGGTGTTGATTACCGGCAACCTTGCGGTTGGCCTGCTCTGGGTCTGGCTCGACTGGCTGGCGTGGCGGCGAGGCCTTCCGCCCTCGGAATCGCGCGACAATTTCTCGCTTGCCGCACTCTTCGTCGCCGCCTTCATCACGTTCTTCTGTCTGATTCTTGCGGGAGGGCAGCGTAACGACGAAGTCCTTGCGATAGCCTTGTTCCTGGCCTTCCCGACCCTGGCGGTTGTGCTGCCGTTGCTTTGGGTGTCGGTGCGCCGGATCGAGTCTGTCGGCTTGGGGACGCTGATCTTGGTGGGTTTCATCGCCGCGAGCGCGTTTGCTCAAGGTCGCATTGAGGATTCTCTGACTGACAGCGGTGAAAGTCCATTCGTAGTGAATTCCTATCTCATAGGTTTGGCGGTCGCCGTCTGGCTGCTGTCGTGGACGACCGAACCGCACGCCGGGAGGACCGCATGAGTGATTCCTTCGACAACTGGACCGTGCAGGTCCGCAAGGGTCTGCTCGACATGTGCATCCTGCGGGCGCTGGCCGGCAAGGAGCGTTACGGCTACGAACTCGTGAAGACCCTCGTGGACGTGCCGGGCCTCGGCCTCACCGAAGGCACGCTTTATCCGCTGCTCTCGCGTCTGCGCCTGCAGGGCCTCGTCACCACGCGCCTCGAAGAATCCAACGAAGGTCCGGCCCGCAAGTATTACACGCTCACCGCCGAGGGCCGCAAAGTCCTCACCCTGATGGAAGCTTACATGGACAAGTTGAACGAAGGAACGCGCGCCTTGCGCCGGAAAGGAGAATGACCATGACCCCCTGGACCGAAGCCGCCCGCGCTGAACTGGAACGCTACTTCGCTCGCGTCCGCCCCACACTCGAAGCGTCCGGCGCTGACGCGAACGAAGTCATCGAGGACCTTCGCCGCCACCTCGACGCGGAAGTGGCAACCGCGCAACTCCCCGTGGTGACGGAGCAGGATGTGCAACGTCTGCTCGCACGGATTGGCGCGCCGGAGCCGCCTGCGGTCGAGAAGCCGGGGCTGGCCTCAGCCGAAGCATCCGCCCAAGCCTCGCCCGCTGCGGTCAAGCCCGGCAGATTCGTCAATGGTCTGCTGCTTTTTGCCGGTGTGATTCTGCCGCTCATCACGCTCGCACTTGAACTGGCAACCCGCATGTGCGCTGGCGCGTTTTTCGATCCACTGCCGACGATCTGGAACGTCGTGCTCGTCGCATTCGTGCCGGTCGCGAATCTGCTCGCCTGGATTGCCATCCGGCAGAATCAAGCCGGGCGCCGCTCGTGGCTCGGTTGGGTGAACGGAGCGGCCATCGGCGTGGCGCTGTACTACGCGTTTCTGTTTCTGCCGCTGCTGCTGCCCGGCATCATCGCGGTGTTGTTCTTCGGCTGGGGATCGCTGCCCTGGTCACCGATGCTTTCGTTGATTGCGGCGGTCGGACTGCGACGCCACCTGCGGCGACTGGGACCGAATCCCGAAGCGGCGTTGCCCGGCTTTTGGCGCGGGCTGGGTTTGGGCTTGCTGGCGTTGGGGCTGATCGAAGCCCCGGGCATTGCCACGAAGATCGGCTTGCAGAAGGCCGCGTCCGAGTCGCCACAGGAACAGCGAACCGGTTTGCGCTGGCTTCGGTTGGCCGGCCGCGAGGAAACCATGTTGCGGGCGTGCTACGGCTTCACCCGCGGCGCGCAACAGATGGACATCATAGGCTCACTCCTCGGCGGCGCAAACCGCCTGCCGGCGGAGAAAGCTCGCGAGATTTACTACCGCGTCACGGGTCGCCCCTTCAATTCGGTGCCCGCGCCGGATGTGCGCACGGGCCGCGGCGGGTTCGCAGATCTGAACGAGTGGACCTGGGATGACGACCACGGCGGCGACAAGGTGGGTGGCCGCATCAAGGGCCTGGCGCTGCACGGTTCGCGGCTCGACACTATCGCCGACGCCGACGCGGCGTGGAGCTACACGGAGTGGACGCTGGAGTTCAAAAACGATGGCGTGCAGGACCGCGAAGCCCGCGCGCAGCTCCTCCTGCCACCGGGTGGTGTGGTGTCGCGGCTCACGCTTTGGGTCAACGGCGAGGAACGCGAAGCTGCCTTCGCCGGCCGCTCGCACGTGCGGGAGGCGTATCAGAAAGTGGCGATCCAGCAACGCCGCGACCCGGTTCTCGTCACCACCGCCGGCCCGGACCGCGTGTTGATGCAATGCTTCCCGGTGCCGCGCAACGGCGGGACGATGAAGGTCCGCCTCGGCATCACCGCGCCGCTAACCCTCGCCTCGGCGTCGGAGGGAATTCTGCGCCTGCCCTGCCTGCTCGAGCGCAACTTCAACATCCCGGAAGGCGTGCGGCATTCCGTGTGGGCCGGTGGCGCGGGCGAACTCAAACCTCGCGGCAACGCGCTCACCGCGGAAGCCGCGCTGTCCGGCCACTCGACCTTGCGCGGCATGCTGTCCAACGCTGAACTTGCCTCGCCGCGGGGTCTGCTCACAGTTGCCCGGAATCCGGACCAACCGGCTGTGTGGACAAAGGACACGCGCCGCGGGAACGGAAATTTCATCCGCCAAACGATCCAGCCGGTCGCCAGTGAGCCTCCCCCCTGTGTGGTGTTCGTCGTGGACGGTTCGCGCGACATGGCCCCGCATATCCCCAGCCTCGCCGAGGCCCTTCGCGCCGTGGGCGAAGGCACGGAAGTACATGTCCTCGTCGCTTTGGACGCGGTCGTCCCGTTGTGGGAGCGAAGGGCGAACCAGCAAGGCGGAGGGGATGTCGCGACAGCCTTGCGGCAAGTCGAACCGCAGTGTGGGCACGACAACGTCCACGCCTTGCTGCGCGCGTGGTTTCTGGCGGCGCAGAAGCCGGGCAGCGTTATTGTCTGGATTCACACCCCGCAACCGATGCTTCTCGATTCCACCGAACCGCTCACGCAGGCGCTCGAACGCGCTGGTCGTGACGCGCCGCAGATTTACGAACTGCAAGTCGAACCCGGCCCCGACCGGATCCTCGAAAAGCTCGATGGCTTTGCGCGCGTCCATTCCGTCCTCCGCAAGGGCGACCCGGCGCAAGACCTCCGGGAGTTGATCCAATCGTGGAGGCCCGGTCATCAACACTGGACGGTCGCACGCACCCCTGTGGATTCGGAAACCGCCGCGCGAGAAGGCGGCGCCAAGGAAGCCGACTTGCACTTGGCGCGGCTCTGGGCGCTCGACGAAGTCCGCCGCCTGCGCGCCGAGCGCAGGCCTGACGAAGCCGTCCGGCTCGCAGCGCGCTACCAACTCGTCACCCCGGTCAGCGGCGCGGTCGTCTTGGAAAACCAGCAGCAATACGTGCAGACCGGTCTGAAGCCGGCGGATCCGCAAGCGGTGCCGGCGATTCCCGAACCCAGCACTGGCGCGCTGGTTGCAATCGGCGTCCTCCTCTGCTGGCAGTGGCGGCGCTGGCAACGACATGCTGCGTCATCCGACTGACGACTGGCTTTCACAACGCGGCTGATGCCATGGTTCCCTGGGCGCTCCGCGATGTGTTTTGTTCTGCTTTGCGCGTGGCTGGTGCGGCCGAAGTCGCGGGCGGCGGGCCTGTCGTACGGATTGATCATCGGCGCAGGGACGGGCTTCTCGATGGGCCTCGGCACCTTCTGCGTGATGCCAATCCCAGAGTCGCTGGCCAACGCTTGGTGCATCGGCTCGGTCGTCAACGCCGCAGTGGCCGGGCTGCTGGTCGGCTGGATTGTGAAGGAGCCCTCGCCTGCCAGCCCGCCGACTGAAATGCCAAAGGCGTAAGTGATCCACTCGCCCCGCGAGTTTTCCCCGAGCGCGCCCGGATGGCCCCCTACGTAAGCTCCGGTGGCACGCTGGACGATTTGCGAGTCGCGCGGGCGTTGGCAGTCCGGGCAGAGAGCGAGCAGCGATCGCATCTGCTCGAGCTCGGCGCGAGCCTGGCGGAGCTTGGCGGAGAGCTTGCGGCGGTGACGCGAGCGATGCAAACGCTGAACCTCAGCCACTGCTCGGCGCGGAAGAAATACGGCCAGCTTGCGCCGTGTCATCCGTCGCAATTTCTGCGGGAGCTACCGGCGGAACTCGTGGAACAGGCGGCGCTGTGCAAGAACGAGCGCGCCACTCTGGAAATCGCGAAAGATTGGTTCACCCAGATACGCGCCGCGGCACGCTGACCCGGTGGGGCGCCCGTTGGCGGATCGGTTGGCGGAGATCAAGCGCTTCTGTGCATCCATGATCTGGCGGCTCGGCGCGGATTCAAAAGTCGCTTGCCGCTGCGCCTCAACGCGCGAGCCTGATGGCGTTGACACCGCGCCCCGCTCGCGCAACGCTGCCGGGCACATGAAGCGGCACAAGTACGTTCACGGCTACTCCGAGCGGGAAAGCACGCGCTTGCAGGATCAGTCGCGGACCCTCGCTGAGTTGCTCCATCACGACACCGTCTATCCGCCCGGCGCGCGGGTGCTCGAAGCCGGCTGCGGCGTGGGCGCGCAAACCGGCGTCCTCGCCCGCAACAGCCCCGGAGCATTGTTCACTTCGGTGGATTTGTCGCCCGCCTCGCTCGAGGCCGCCAGACTCGCGGTCGCGCGGGCCGGATTCAGCAATGTCACCTTCCAGGTCGCCGACATTTTCCAGCTGCCGTTTGCGGAGGGAAGCTTCGATCACGTGTTCGTCTGCTTCGTGCTGGAGCACCTGCCGCGACCGTTGGAAGCCCTGCAGCATTTGCTCAAGGTGCTCAAACCCGGCGGTTCGCTCACGGTCATCGAGGGCGACCACGGCTCAACGTTTTTTCATCCGCACAGCGAGACGGCCTGGCGGACGATCCGTTGTCTCATTGACCTGCAGGCGCGGCTGGGCGGTGACGCGCTGATTGGCCGGCGTCTGTTTCCGCTGTTGAAACAAGCGGGCCTCCGCAACGTGGCCGTCTCGCCGCGGTTCGTCTATGCCGACAGCAGCCGCCCGGAATGGGTGGAGGGCTTCACCGAGAAGACCTACGTGGCCATGGTGGAAAGCGTCCGCACGGCGGCGCTGGCGGCGGGCATGATTGACCTGGCGACCTGGGAACAAGGCATCGCCGACTTGCGCGCCGCCGCCGGTTCGGACGGCACATTCTGCTACACGTTCTTCAAGGGGACGGCGATCAAGTGAACGGCCCAACAACGGGCCGAGACACCCGAGTTCTGGGAGGTTGCCAAGCGCTGCGACTTCCGCTACAACCGCTTCGGTCAAGGCAGTTCGACTATGGCTGAAGAGTTCCAACACGACGTCTTCCTGAGCCACAGCGCGAAGGACAAAGCGGCGGTGCGACCGCTGGCGGAGCGGTTGCGGCAGGACGGGCTGAAGGTGTGGTTCGACGAATGGGTGCTCAAGCCTGGCGACAGCATCCCGGCGAAGATCGAGGCAGGGCTGGAGCACACGCGCACGCTGGTGCACTCCATGTCCGCTGACGCCTTCGGCTTGGACTGGGCGCAGTTGAAGGCCCGCACGTTCCGATTTGGCGACCGGCGGCTTACAACACTCGCCCTGAGCCTTGAGAAAGTGCGCGTGATGAACTAGCCTGAGACGGTCTATGAAAGCCACATCGCGTATGGGGATGCTCTTAGCAGTCCATTTGCTAACGACGAGCGCCACTTGGCTGGAAGCTGATCCATTCGAGAACTGGGTGCAGCGCTTGCCCGACATGAGGGCCTTGGAGGACGTTACTTTTGGCAAGGATGCCTTTGTTGCGGTTGGATGGAACGGCTGGATCTATTCCTCGAAGAATGGTGTGGACTGGGCGTTCCGTGGGGTCAATACCGCCTACAGCTTTTACGGTGTGACTTACGGCGGGGGCCAATTCCTAGCAGTGGGGACGTTTGCAATCCACCTCGATGCTCTGACATGCATCGGCCTGTCAACCGACGGGCAAAACTGGGGAATCCTTTGGGACGAGTGGCACCCGAATGAGACGTTTGTATCAGTAACCTACGGAAATGATGCTGCGGTGGCGATCAATTGGGACTATGACCACCTCTTTTGTGCCACAAATCTTCAAGGCGCCGGCCCGTATTGGACACTGGTTGGCACCGGTTCGTTAGGCTCGTTCACCCGCGTTACCTTTGGTGGCGGTAGATTTGTGCTGGTTGGAGAAGGTGGTTTGATCCAGACGTCATTCAACGGCAAGGATTGGGTGGTCGCGAATTCCGGCGTCACAAACGCGCTCCTAGATGTTGCCTACGGAAACGGAACCTACATGGCGGTTGGTCTTGAGGGCACAATCCTTCGCTCCGGTGACGGGATCACTTGGATGCCTTGCGCATCCCCCACCACGAACGGATTGAGTTGCATCGCGTTCGGAGCAGGCGTGTTTCTGGCTGGAGGATACCCCGTGAGTGAGGTCTTCAGTTCGACCGGCGGCGCGGTCTGGCAACTGCACAGAACGAATATACCCAATCCGCCTGATGGCCTCGATCGCTGGCTGCAGCCCCTGACGTTTGGAGCGGGCAGTTTTGTTGCGATCGTCTGGAAATACGCGCCCGGGTGTTGCATTTGGAGTTCCTCGATCTGTCAGTCTGGCAGTGTTCAAGTTGAACTGAGCGGCGCGTATCGAGCGGATTTGAATGGATTCGAGGTAACAGCCCGGGGCGGTCTTGAACGTGCCTATAGGCTCCAGGAAAGCACCAACCTCACGGACTGGACCAATGTATTGGTGTTCACAAACTCCGGGCCAACGAACATTTTCCTCGACACTTCCGCGTCGCAAACGCCACGTCGTTTTTTCCGCGCAGTTGCGCCATAGGTGAACTCCAATTGGTCGGCGACGAACGGGGATGGACTCCTCGCGTTTCGGTGCGGGTTGTTGCGCGTTTTGCAGACTCGCCGCCCACCAACCACACTGCAACGGTGACCGGCCGTGGCGCGCCTAGACTGTATTTGTTCGCGACAGCTCGCAATGCGACGTCATGGCTTCAAGTTTCGCAGAGCAAGAAGGGATCAATGAGGTTCATCTGTGTGGAGTGCGAGCAGCGGGCGCCGCCATAAAATGGGATTGCCCGACCGTCACTCGGTCACGACTTTCATCACGCGGTTCTGCTCGGCGCGTTTGCGCTGGATTTCGTTCAGAATCTTCTTTCGCAGGCGCAGGTTCTTGGGCGTGGCTTCGACGTATTCGTCCGGGCCGATGTATTCCAGCGAGCGTTCGAGGCTGAGCTTGAGCGGCGGGTTGAGCTGGATGCCCTTGCCGTCGCCTTGCGAGCGCATGTTCGTCAGTTTTTTCGCTTTGCAGGGATTCACCGGGATATCGTTGTCGCGCGCGTTCTCGCCCACGATCATGCCCCGGTAAATCTTGTCGCCCGGCACGACCATGAGGCGGCCGCGCTCCTGAATCATGTTCAACGCATAGGACATGGCTTCGCCGTCCTCCATGCTGACGAGCGAGCCGTTCTTGCGCGCCATAATCTCACCGCGGTCCGGGCCGTATTCGTGGAAGAGATGGCTCATCACGCCAAGGCCGCGCGTCTGGTTCATCAAGTCGGTCTCGAAGCCGATCAAGCCGCGCATCGGAATCAACGCCTCAATCGTGACCTGGTCGGCGTGATGGTTCATCGCGGTGATCTCGGCCTTCCGCGAGGCCAGGTTTTCCATGATCGTGCCCATGAATTCCTGCGGGATTTCCAGGAACAACCGCTCGATGGGTTCGAGCAGGTTGCCGGTGGCGTCCTTTTTCCACAGCACCTCGGGGCGGCTGACCAGAACTTCGTAACCCTCGCGGCGCATTTGTTCGACGAGGATTGCGATTTGCATCTCGCCGCGCCCGCTGACGTTGAAAATCTTCGGGTCGGAGGTCTGCTCGATCCGCAGGGCTACATTCGTGCGGATTTCCTTCACGAGCCGTTCCCAAATGTGGCGTGCGGTGACGAGCTTGCCGTCAATGCCGGCAAGCGGGCCGTCGTTCACGGCGAATTCCATCTGGATCGTGGGCGGGTCAATCGGCTTGTGCGGCAGGCCGGGGCGCTCGGGGTTGTCCACGAGGCTCTCGCCAATGAACACTTCCTCGAAGCCCGTCACGCCGACGATGTCGCCTGCGTGCGCCTCCTGCACTTCGATGCGCTTGAGGCCCTCGAAGTGGTAAATCATCGTGATCTTGCCGGTGACCTTCGAGCCATTGCCGTGAATGCAGACCGCCGGCTGCCCGACGGTGATCTTGCCGGAGTAAATTTTGCCGAACGCGATACGACCGAGGTAATCGCTGTAATCCAAGTTCGCGACGAGCAGTTGAAAACCCTCGCTGGCAAACGCGCGCGGTGGCGGGACGTATTTCACGATGGCGTCGAAGAGCGGCTCCATCGTGCCGCTGACGTGATTGAGGTCGAGCTTCGCGTAACCGTCCTTCGCGCTGGCATAGACGAACGGGAAATCGAGCTGCTCATCCGTGGCGTGCAGCGAAACGAACAGGTCGAACACTTCGTCCAGCACCTTCTTCGGCTGGGCGTTCTCGCGGTCAATCTTGTTGATGACAACGATGGGCTTGGCGCCGGCTTCGAGCGCCTTGCGCAGCACGAAGCGGGTCTGCGCCTGCGGGCCGTCCGCGGCGTCCACGACCAGCAGCACGCCGTCAATCATGCTCATGGCGCGCTCGACTTCGCCGCCGAAATCCGCGTGCCCGGGGGTGTCCACGATGTTGATGTGGTAATTCTTGTATTTGAACGCGGCGTTCTTGGCGCGGATGGTGATGCCCTTTTCGCGCTCGAGGTCCATCGAGTCCATGAGGCGCTCCTCCTGGGATTCGTGTTGGTTCGCCCGGAACGTGCCGGACTGTTTGAGCAGGCAATCCACCAGGGTGGTTTTGCCGTGGTCCACGTGCGCGATGATCGCTATGTTTCGAATGTGCTGCATATCGTAAATGGCCGGCCCGCCGGCGCCGCAACAACGACAGCCGCATCCAACTGACGCGACCGGGAAACGCGGGCGGAATACCCGCGGTTTGCGACTTGGCGAATTGCCGGGTGCGTAAGATGGCGGATTGCGGCCAAAGGTCAAGCGCCGCATCCTGCGAATTCGTGTTGCGCTCGCTCTTCAGCCAACGCACACAGGCAGGCGCGAGGCGGGCCTGGGAACGTCAGAATGCCTCGCTGTAAAGAGTGGCGAAGTCCGCCGCTGCGACGGTGCGCGGATTGAATGTCGCAGTCCATTGCCGCGCCGCCTCCTCGGCGAGCGTGGAGAGGGCACTTCGTTCCACGCCGCAGGCGGACAGGCTGATTGGCAGGGCCGCCAGTTCCAGCAGTTCTCCGAGTCGCTTTGCGAGCTTCGCGACAGCATCTGCAGGCGGTTCGACGGCGGATACCATTCCCGCATCCACCGCGAGCTGCGCGTAAGTCGTCCGCGCGTAAGTTTCGGCGGCGTTGAACCGCACCAGGTGCGGCAGCATCAACCCCACCGCGTGGCCGTGGGTGATGCCGAAATGCGCCGTCAATGGATTCGCCGCTGCATGTGCCGCGCCGAGCATGGAACACTCGATGGCCGCGCCCGCCAGTGCCGCGCCGGCTTGCATCCGCGCGCGCGCGTCGAGAGATTGCGGATGCCGCAAGACTTCAGGAAAGGCATGAATACACAGCTTGAATGCCTCGGCGGAGAGCCTTTGGGAAAGCTGATTACGCTTTGTCGTCACCGCCGTCTCCACCGCGTGGGCAATGGCGTCAATCCCCGTGCAAGCCGTGACGCGTGGCGGTTGCGAAAGCGTAAGCTCGGGATCCAAAATGGCGATTCGCGCGGCGCACTTTGGATCGAGACACGCCATTTTCTGGTGTGTCGTTTCGTCGGCGATGAGTGCGGCGGATTGCAGCTCGCTTCCCGTGCCCGCCGTGGTGGGAATCGCGATGAACGGCAGCATCGGCTTCGTCGCCTTGCCGATGCCCCGGTAATCCTGCATCCGCCCGCCATTGGTGAGGATGAAATTGCAGCCCTTGGCCGTGTCCATCGAGCTCCCGCCACCCAAGCCCACAATCGTGTCCACGCCGGAGGTTTTCGCCACCGCGACACAATCGTCCACGCACGCGGTCGTTGGATTTTCTTTGGCGCGATCAAAGAGCGTGACGTGCAGGCCGGCGGCTTCGAGAATTCTTTGCGCGCGGCCCGCATGGCCCGCCGCCTCCAATCCTGCGTCCGTCACGAACAGGATTCTCCTTGAGCCAAGCGCGCGCGCTAATTCGCCCAGGCGCTCCACGCTGCCCGCGCCGGCGACGACGCGGGTGCGAGATTGGAAGTCGAAGCTGGGAAGCTGCATTGCGCAATTCACCCCTTCTCGAACGCCCGCCGCTTCCACAGAAACTCGAACATGTTTCCCTCGTGCGGCTGGTCCCAAGAAATCTTCATCGTCGCAATTGGGCCGAGATTAAGGCGCTGGATGTGCGGGAACGCCAGCAACTCCCGCGTCCACACCGCGTCGTTGGTGATGGCCGTGACGACGAGCGATGGGCCGATCTGCTTGAGTATTTCGCGCTGCGGGACTTCGACGACGCTAGCGTAGGGAAAAAGGAACTCGCGGCTCGCCAACGGATGCGCGAACGAATCGCACAGCACAATGGTCGGGCGCAAATAAGTCCCGCCGTCGAAAACGACCTTGCGCGGCCCTTGGCGATGTTTCGCTGCCACGTCCGACGCGCCGGGCGTCTGCAGACCTTCCTCAATCGTGGCATCAATGGCATCCGCCATCTTCGGGTTCGCGAAGCCGGACAGTTTTGCGCCTGGATCGTCCAGCTTCGTTGGCTGGACAGGTCCGAGCTTTTGAGCGAGCGCGTCAGCGATCTCAGCCGCGTATCTAGGCACGACGATGGCGCTCGCGTTGAGGCAACTTCGTCCGCCGTTCGAGGAGATGGACTCCACGATCACGTCGAGGTGGGCGCGCCAATTTTCGATTTCGTCATCACCGATGAGGATTTTGCTGTAGCCCGGCCCGTGGATTTCGATGGCGGGATTGTTGGCGTATTGGGTGGTCGTGCTTTTGTCGCCGAACAACGCCGCGCGTCCGCACAAATTAAGAATCGCCGCCGCACCCTCATGGTCAGTCGGGTAGAACCCGAACACCTCCGGCGGTGCGCCTGCGGCGATGAATGCCTGGATCAACCTATACGGCGTCCATGGCTCGTCACGTCCGGGCTTGATGATGACCGGCGTTTTGAGTGCGACGGCCGGTAGCCAGAGCGAATTCACCGCCGGCGAATTGCTCGGCATCACGACGCCCAGCGCGTGCGTCGTTGGAAAGAAATTCAGCGTCGTGCCGAACTGCTCGCCGTGACCACGGTCGAGAATCGAGAGGTCCAACCCACGCGTCAGGCCGTTGAGGATGGCGCGCATGTTCGCGAGCGCGGCGTGAATGCGCGCCATGTTGCGCCGCACCATCACATGCGGCAGCCCGCTCGTGGCGGACAGGCTCTCGACGAATTGTTTCGGAGTTTGCGTGAGGCCCTTGTCTCCGAGCGGCAGTGTGCCGTTGAGGAATTGCTCGCCTGCTTTCGCGCAAATCTCGAGGAGTTGCGCCACGGAAAATTTGTCCGTCGCTGCGCGCGACTCAATGACGCGCTGAAGATCTTTGCGCAGAATGCCGGCGTTTACCTGGCTAACGGTGGCTTTGACTTCGCCCGTGTGGAAATCTTTCACCTCGGTCTGCTCGAGACTCTCGTAAGCTTTGCCAAGCCGCAACGCCGGGATGTGTGGAACGAAACTCACCGCTTAGTAAACCCCTTCGACGATCTGCTTCTCCATCGCGCCGAAGGGGCGGACTTCGGCCACGCCGTCCCAGGCGTAAGGTTCGCGCGGCGGGCGGCGAATGGCTTCGTCGCGCTCGAGGAAGCGCGGCATGAAAAATTCCTTGGTCATCGTCGTGAGTTCCACGCGACCCCACTCACCGTAACCGACGAGTTGGCTGGTTTGCTGCGGGTTCACAACGCGGAGCACGGCGCGCGGTTGCGGCGCGTAGTAGGTGATGGAGAATTTGTCCTCCGGTTTCAGCGGCACACTGGCGGCCAGGCCCATCAACGTGTTGCCGTAGGTCGGATAAAATCCGATGCGACCTTCGAGCACCTCCTCGACGATGAATCGGACGTATTGCGGCGCCATGGTGGTGCCGCCGCAAAACACGCCGCGCATGCCAGCTTCGTGGAGGTTCACTTTTTCGGCAAGGGCTTCGAGCAATTTCGGCGTGGTGAACAGGCCAGCCGTTCACTTCGGCGCATCGCGCATGATCAGCCCCGCCCAGGCCGCCAAGCTTCGATCAGCGTCTTCGGACTGTCGAAAGCGATGAAGATGATGTTGGATTGCTTCGGAAGAAAGCTCCGCAAGTTTCTCAATCAAGCTGGCTGTGATCTTACACCTGGAATCACGACTCCAAGCCCTGCCGCCTAATTCCCTCGCGGCCTCGGCAAGCTCGGAATTGGAAACAGGCCGTTTTCGGCTCAACAGATCGTCCGCAAAGCGATTCAGAAGCTCGAACTTTTCCGGTTCATCCTTCTTCAGACGCTCCAAGATTCGTTCGACCTCACTCAATTTCGCCACCGGAGTGGTGACGCCGGAACGCCGCGCAATCTCGGCGGACCGCCGAAGCAAGGATGACAGTCGCGCGCTCGCTTCTGGTGAAGAAATCGTGGCAGCCAGAGCATCGAATGTTGCTGGGCCGTACTTGCGAAACAGCCTCGCCATATCGAACAACAAATCCTGCTCCGGCGACGTTTTCATAGACCAACCTGCCGCGCAAATTCACCGGCAACGTCGCTGAACTGCTGCTTCCGATACCAACGGGCGTGCGATGTTCCGAAGATAGGACGGCCCTCCCTCGCTCCTTTTGGGAACGAACGGGAAAATGGCATCTCGTGTTCAAACACATACCAGCCGTTCTGTTTTGCGACATCCCTGACTTCTAGTTTTGATTTGCGCTCTTCCGGGACGTAATCCTGGGTGTGGTTGAAAAGAATGCCAGCGATGTTGGGGCCAACGCCGTTGCGCTGGGCTTTGAAGTCAGCGAGTGATTGTGCGAGAAGGGGCAGGCCAATAGTCGAAAGAAACTCAGGTTTCACCGGCACGACAATACTGTCGCTTGCAGCATACGCAGCGTACGTGAGGAACGATTCAGTCGGCGCACAATCGTAAATGACCAGATCGTAGTTGTTCTCAAGCCCTTGAATCGCCCGCGCCAAGAGATCTTCCTTTTGAGCTGGCGACCGCAGCGTGTGCGCAAGCTCAAGACGAGAGGGAAGCAAGTCGAGCCGCGCTCCACTGTGTGCGCGACGCACCTCACAGATCACAGAGTTCACATTCAGCGGAGACGGATTCGGCGCACTTGGACTCCGGCTGTACTGCTCGAAAACATTCCAGACAGTGGGCTTTTGAGTGTTGATGATCTGTTTGTACTCCGTCGCCCCAAGCGTGTATTGGCTCGCATTGAACTGGGGGTCCAAGTCCACAAGAAGGACACGTTTTTGCCCACGCGAAAAGAAATGCCACGCCAGATTGACCGCGAGCGTTGACTTACCCACGCCCCCTTTCATGTTGATCAATGAAACTTTCTTCGCCATACGCTGCTACTCTAGGCCGTCGGCTGGCAGCTTCAACTGTTTAATACACCCCCTCCACAATTTGCTTCTCCATCGCGCCGAAGGGCCGCACTTCCGCCACGCCGTCCCAAGCGTACGGTTCGCGTGGCGGGCGGCGGATGGCTTCATCGCGTTCGAGGAAGCGTGGCATGAAGAATTCCTTCGTCAGGGTCGTGAGTTCCACGCGCCCCCACTCGCCGTATCCGACAAGCTGGCTCGTCTGCTGCGGGTTCACGACGCGGAGTACGGCGCGCGGTTGCGGGGCGTAGTAGGTGATGGAGAATTTATCCTCCGGTTTCAGCGGCACGCTGGCGGCCAGGCCCATCAACGTGTTGCCGTAGGTCGGATAAAATCCGATGCGACCTTCGAGCACCTCCTCGACGATGAAGCGAACGTATTGCGGCGCCATGGTCGTGCCACCGCAAAACACGCCGCGGACGCCGGCTTCGTAGAGGTTCACCTTCTCGGCCAGTGCTTCCAAGAGCTTCGGCGTCGTGAACAAGCCGGCGATCCTCCGGTGCTTGATCAGCGTGTCGGCCTGTTCCACCACGTGGTCCATGTAAGCGCGGGCTTGGTCGAACTTTTTCTCCGCGATGACTTTCTTCACCCAGCGTGGGTCGAGGTCCACGAAGTAACACGAGCTGCCGCGGAAGTTAGCGAGGTGCTCGATGGCGAGGCGCAGGCGGCGCGGGCCCGTCGGGCCAACCATGAGCCACGCCGCGCCGCGTGGAAAATGCTCATCAGCGATCTTGCCGCTGAACTCCTCATAGTCGGTCTTGTAGTCGTCCCAGCCGATGCGTTGCTTGGGCATGCCGGTCGTGCCGCCGGTCTCAAAAATGTTGAACGGGCGTCCTTTGAACTTCGCCGGCACCCAGACCTCCGGCTGCAAGTCACGCAACGTCTCGTCCTGGAAATGCGAAAACTTGGCGATGACGTCGGCGAAGGAACGCACTTCCTTGCGCGGATCGAAATTCTGCTTCGCCCAGTCGAGCCAATAGGGGCAGCCGGTTTCCGGGGAGAAATGCCAGGCGATGATTTCGCGCACATGCGCGTCGAGTTCTTGCTGGGCGGATTTGGTGTCGAGATCAGGCATTGGCAGCAGAGAGCTTGTTCGCCGGGAAATATTTTTCAATCGTCGCGGGGCCGGGCGGTCGTGTGAAGAGTGAGCCAACAATCATGCACAGCGCCGAGCCGAAAACCATCGGCACAACCGTCATGAACCCATTCCAAAAGCTGACGTCACCGCGCGGGTTCAGGAATAACACTTTGATCGCCTCTTTGCCCTGGCCAAGCTGCCAGATGATGTCGCCGGGCTTGTGCGTGTTTTGAAGCACGGCGAACCAAATCAAACAGGCAGCCACAAAGAGCGTGGCGGCCAGCGCGCCCCATTTGGTGCTGCGTTGCCAAAAGAGCGCCGCGACCATTACCGGCGCCATTGCCGCGAACCCGGAGAACGCATAGCGCACGGCGATTTCAAAGATGCCCTGCTTGTCTTTCAACTCCAACGCAATGATATAGGCGATCACCGTCACCCCGACGATAAACGCGCGCGCAAAGTGCACCGCGGCCCTTTCACCGAATCGCTCGCGCCCGCCGTAGTGCTGGTAGATGTCTTTCGTGAACATCGTGCTGAGCGCGAGCACCTGGTGCGCATCTGAGCCCATCACGGCCGAGATGATGCCTGCGCCGAGGATCCCGGCCAGCCAGACGGGCGCATATTTTTCCAGCATCAGCAACAGGATGCCGTCGGGATCCGCGACCTTGCCCAGCGTGGCGAATCCCAGCACGCCCAGGAACACGCACGGCAGCCAGATCAGCAGAATCGCGATGGGATAAATGACCACGGTGCGCTTGAACGCGGTCACTTTGCGGGCAGAGAAGCACATGATCGCCATGTGCGGAAACATGATGCTTGAGAGCGGAATCAACGTGTAGCTCCAGAAAAACCGCTCGGGCATCTTTTCGCGCGTCACAAGGAAGCTCGTCTTCGGATCCGCTGCCAGTTTGGAGATGTACTCGCTGAAGCCGCCGGGGAGATGCTGGCTGATCACGATCACGGCGATTGCGCCGAAGCAAAGAAACAGCGTCGTTTGCAGGATGTTCACCCAGACCGTGCCGCGCATACCTCCGAGAAACACGCCGAGCGTCACCACCACCGCCACGACCGCGCAGCCGAGCCAGTACGGGATGAGCGGCGCGCTCGTGCCTTGCACGTCGGAAATGTGCGCCAGCACCGTGCCGCCGCCCATGATGCTGATGATCATGTAGGGCACCAGCATCAACGCGCTCAACGCGAAGATGATCGTGCCGATGGTGTCGCATTCCCAGCGATCTCGGAAAAAAGCGACTTGCGTCTGGTGACCGAATTTCTTTCCGACCGCCCAAAGTCGCGTGCCGATCAAGAAGATCGTTAGCGGAATCACCAAACCTGAGGACGACGCCATCAAGCCGTAAATGCCGATGCCCTGCCGATACGCCTGCCCCGAGCTGCCGAGGATGGCGAACGCCGTCATGTTCGTCGCGAAGATCGAGAGGAAGAAAACCGTGGAGCCCACCGCACGATTGGCGAGGAAGAAATCCTCCGTGTTCGATTTGCCCTTGCGAAACGCCGCGCTCCCGATGAACGCAATGATGGCGAGGTAAACGAGGATGACGATGACGGGGATCATGAGCGAAGGCTGAAGGCTGAAGGCTGAAGGTTGAAGTCAGGGCGAAAGCTGATCACGCTTCTTCCTCCGATTCCTTCCGGGCGCCGGCCTCCGGCTTCACGTCCTCCAGATGTTTCGGCCAGGCGAATTTCACCAACACAGCCATCGTGACTGCTGCCAGCACGGAATAGCCGGCGTGGTAGGCAAGGCCGACCGGGAGGAAACCGAAAACGAGCGGCTCGGCTTTGGTCCAATTCCAAAAATCCTGGTGTAGCACATAGACCGCGAGCACGAGAAGCGTGAGCGCGATAGTTCTTGTGGGCTTCATCTGGCGATGTTTGTTTGTTCGAGCTGGATTTCCGCAGCACATCAATCCGGCGCGGTGGAATCACTTGTCCAACTTGATCTCGATCTTCTGCGGTTCGTCTTTCAGCGCACCGGTCTTGGCTGGATCGGTGAAGGCAAAGAGGTGCGTGTTGGACTGAACGTAGATCGTGCCGTTGGCGACCACCGGCGTGCCGTAAACGGCGGCAGCAAGGTTTGTCTCGCTGATGAACTTCTTTTCCTTGCTCGCGGCGAGCACCGCCAGATCGCCGTCTTCATCGCCGACATACACCTTACCGTCGGCCACGAGGCTCGAGCCCCACATGTGCGCCTTCATGTCGTGCGTCCAATAGACCTTGCCGGTTTCCGCGTCGAGGCAGTGGAGGAAGCCCGAGAAATCGCCGACGAACAGCAGACCGGTGTCCGGGTCAATCGAAACCGTCGAGATGCTGCGATGAATTTTGTCGTAGCTCCAAATCTTGCCGGTCTGCGTGATGTCGCCGGTTTTGGTCGCATCAATGCAGGTGAGAATGCCCACGCCCTCGCCGTGTTCCGGGTCCTGGCCGACGGCGACGTAGATCCGGTTCTTGTAGAACACCGGCGTGGCGTTGACTTCGCTTGGCCCTTCGGCCGCGGGATATTTGTGCGCGGCATCGTTGACTTTGCGCTCGGGCGGGTTGCAATCAAATTTCCAAACGGTCTTTAACTTGCCGTCGTCGCCGGGATTCTCCGGTTTCGCATCAAAGGCGTAACAAAAGCCGTCGCCACCTCCGAAGACGATGAGCTTTTTCCCATTCACCTCGGCAAGCGTGGGTGAACCCCACTGACCGTGGAAGATGCGCGGGCCGATCTTCGCGTCATCTTCGGCGAGAAACTTGCCGGTGCGTTTGTCGAGCGCGATGAAGCTGGGCGCGTTCGGTGCGGGGATGTTCGAGTGCGTCCAGTCCTGGCCGTTGGACGTGCAGGTGTAGAGAATATCGTCCACAATGAGCACGGAGCAGTTGGACGCGTTGTGCGGGAAGACACCCAGCTCGTTGTACATGTCATAGACCCAGATGATGTCGGCGTCCTGCGGGCCGGATTCGATGGGCGGCGCGGGACGCTCGGTGGGCTTGGCGCGGTCGAGCAACACGTCCTTGACGACATACTTCGCCTCGTCTTTGAACGGGCCATCGTTGCCGTTGGCCATCCCGTCCACGTCGAGGCAGACGACGGCGCAACGGCTGGTCACGAGATAAACGCGGTCGCCTTCGACGGTGGGTGAAGACAGCAAGCCGAGGCTTTCCCAATCGTTGACCTTGCCGGAGGCGAGCTTCGGCACGACGAGCTGCCAGAGGAACTTGCCGGTCTTTTCGTCGAAGCAAAGCAGGATGCTGCGGTCGCCGTCGTGGCGCTTGTCCCGCGGCGGTTCGTTGTTCGTGCCGATGAAGACCTTTCCGCCCGCGACAGTCACATTGCCGTAGCTCTGCGAGCCGAGTTTGACGGCCCACCTGAGATTCTTCGCGCCGCTCGCGTTGATGTCCTCCGTGCCCGGCTTGAATTCGATCTTACCGAACGAGTCGGGCAGCCCGCGTGCCGGCGAATACATGTTGCGGATGTTTCGTCCGCCCCACTGCGGCCAGTCAGCAGCGGGAAGAATGGCGACGCCCGTAGCGACGGCCAGTAAAGTTGCGGCAATCTTTTTGGTACTGCTCATAGATGAAATCGTACGGTGGCGTGGTCTTGCTGAGTCACACATGGCAACTAAATTCTTGGAAAGCTCCCCAATAGTCGCGAACCCGCTCAACCAACAATTCACGGCGGCTAGCGCTAGGTCCGACGCTACAATAGAACACGGGCCAAGAGCGTTGATGTCCAGAAGGGTTTGCGGCTGAAAATGCAAGCGCTTTACAGAAAGCCGGGGTAAGCGCGCGCAAATCGGTTTCATGTCCAATCGCAAGTCCGTGCGCCGGGCCCGACTCCTGGATGAAGGAAGTCATGTGAAACTGATTGGTTACCGTTCCCGACCAGGCGAGGTTCTTGACATCTGGGCACAGAAGAAGCAAATCGCGGAAGATCCGCAGATCACCACAAACCATATTCAGAAAAGCGTCGGAGCCAACCTGCCTTGCGGGGAAAGTTGGCCTTGGCGAGATGTCCACATGGGCCGCAGTGCCATTGAAGTAGGAGTAACCCGCGTGCTGTAGCGCCTCTTCCCACCACCAAAACCAAGTGTGAGGGAAAGCTTGAGGCTCCTGGAAGTAGTTCAACAAACGGTGAGTCAACTCAGGCGCAGGAAGTCGTTTCTTTGGCCACCGGTTGCCCTTGAACTCCGACTCTGCAGGATTGACTCCGACAGTGAGAATTCTCGCTTGGAGGACGTTCCCGAAGAAAGGGATCGGCTGAACGCAGTAATTTCCAGAATATAGCGCCTCATGCTCAGCATCCGTCGCCGAAACATGCTTTTGGACGGTTACCACATGCTCGATCAGGTCATCATACACCTTGGCAAGTCTGCAAACTCGTTTGGCCAAATCAGGCCACGATTCGCCGGGCACGGGCTTAACGCGAAGCGGTGTCGAGGTCAGTGTCGGCTCGTCGTCCAGCACAATGTCCGGCTTGCATGCGTGACCATCGATTCCGTTGAGTAGAGCTGCACATTCAGCAGCGTGTGCCGTTCCGGCGTGTGACCAAAGGCAAATCTCCACACCGCGCTCACGAAGCTCTCGGCGAATCGTCGCCAAGCCGTCCTCCGCCCCAGGCATCAGCATGCCCTCGGTCAGAATCGTATTGTCAACGTCGATGAGAATGTGAGTACTCACAGCAACTTCAGTACGGCGTCACACTCACATTGTCGATGTAAACCCGCATGTCCTGGGGTGAGAATCCAAACAACCCTGGCGAGCCTTCCTGATGCCCGGTCCGGTGTTTCACCTCAATAGTCCACGCGTCGGTCTCAGGCTCGCCTTTCTTCCACGCCTTTCCGCGCACGACGCCGCTGCCATCGGCGGCGAGGTCCACGCGGGACTTGAGGTGGTACCACACGTTCGGCTGCCATTTGAAATCCACCGACTCGCGCAGGCGCTCGAGGTTTGAGTTCACCTCCAGCTTCTGCTCATTGCCCTTCAGCACGATGGCGTAGCGCTGGTTGATGACGCCGACTTCGGACATCTTGCGGCGGTTGCCATCGCTCATCACGTCGGCTTCGATGGTGTAATTCTTCGCGTCCGGAGCGCCGAGGAAGACGGTGGCGCGCTGGAAAAACTTGTTGTCAATCGTCTTCACCAGGCATTTGTTCCCGTCGCGTTCACGCACTTCGAATTTGAATCGCGCTCCAATCCACGGCAACGGAGGATACGCAAACGCCGCGCCCTCGGTGGTGTTGGTCTCAGACAACGTGAACGACTCGAAATCCTGATGCAGCGGCAAATAGGGCAGCACGCGGCCGCGGATGTAGCCTTTCAACGGCGCGCTTTTGCTGGCCGAAGAATTCGTCATGAACGGTCCAGAAGTCACCGCAATGCTGTAGGCCTGTATCGCTTCGAAAGCTCCAGCGGAAGGCTTCGTAGCAGCGTCCGCAACAAGCCCGCCTTCGGTATTAAACGTGGCATTCATCGTGGACTTCACGCGAGCCGTCGGTGGGATGAAACTGGCCCATTTCAGCGCCTTCACGTCGGCAATTTCCTCGACCACTAGGCCATTGGCATCAATTGTCCGGGCGCGGAATGCAGCCGTCTGACCCGGGCGGAGCGTGACTTCGGAAGGGATAATCTGGAGCGATTTCGCAGGACCAGGCAAGGGAATGGTAAGAAGCACTTGCTTATTGGTGGGCTCCGGTATGCTACCCAGTGTGATTTTTGGAGTCTCCACCTCAATCGCTTTCTCGGTCTGTTGCGCATTCTTCTGATGGCTGCCCCAGCAATACAGGTGCTTCGTCGTCTGCAGGTAGAGTTTGCCGTTGTATGCCACCGGGGTGCCGAAGCATCGGCCCTCAAGCGCCACGTGCGCCACCATCTCCGCGTCTTTCTCGCCGGGCCGGATGATGTAGAACGCACCGGTCGTGCCCGCTTCGCCACCGGTGATTTTCGTATCCGGATCATCGAGCATCGGCACGTAAAGTTTGCCGTCGGCGTAAAGCGGACAGGAATTTCGTTCCTCGATGCCGAGCTTGAGTTTCCATTTCACCTCGCCCGTGTCGGCGTTCACGGCGCACAGGTCGCCTTTCTCGGCGACGACGTAAACCGTGTCGCCCGCCAAAATCGGCGAGCTGGTCGAGGTAGAGATGTCCGCCGCCCAAAGCTGGAGCTTCGCGCGTTCAAGCACAACCGGTCCGGCTGCGGCGTTCGTCGGCTCGACATCCGGAAGCCTCAGGGCGACAAGCTGGCCCGGCTCGTAGGGCACGCCGAAAATGGCGATGAGCTTGTTGTCGTGGACGATCGTGGTCGCATTGATGCCAGCGCGGAAAAGCGGCACGCGCCAGAGCGCTTCGCCGGTGCGCGCGTTCACGCAGGCCACACTGCCGTCGCCCAGCGCGGCGTAGAACACGCGCTTGTCGTTGTGCCAGGCGAGTTGCGGGTGCGAGAAAGAGTTGTCCTTGGGCCGGTCGCCCGGTGTCGAGGCCCACACGAGTTCGCCGGTCTTCTTGTCGAACGCGTAGAAGCGGTCGCTGGCCGGGCCTTGCGCGCCCCAGTTCGCGGTGATGCCGCGGGTGATGACGAAGTCGCCGTCAATCACCGGCGACGCCGTGCGCGCGTTCGGAAACGTGAGCCGGCCGAATTCCTCCATCAACGAGCGCTCCCAGATATCTTTTCCGTCCGGCGTGAACCCCGCGAGAATTCCCTGCGTGCCTTGGATGAAGACATTTCCGGTTTCCGGATCAATCGCCGGAGTCGCCGTGGCGTAGCGCAAGTAAATTGTGTCGCTGAGGAAATCGTTGAAGAGCTGCTGCCACAGCTTCTGGCCGGTGTCGGCGTCGAAGCACGCCACGCCTTCCTGCAAATCCGGGCCTTCGCCCAGGTAGCCCATGATGTAAAGTTTGCCGTTGGCGATGACGGGCGTGGACTGGCCGGGGAAGTCGGCGAGCCAGAGCGGATTCTTCGGGTCCACACTGTCGGGCAGGCCGGTTTCACGCGACACGCCGGTTTGTTCCGGCCCGCGCCAACTGAGCCAGCCGCGCACCGGCCCGCCGGAAGCACTGGCGGCGGCCAAATGAAATGGCGAGCCGAATATGGCTGCGGCGAGCGCCATCAAGCGGAGCAGGCTAGCGGCTTTCCGCTGGCTCGACCTCTGGCGCAATTGCGTTACAGGCAAACTAAAATCCGTGGACATAGGAGACGGGTGAATTTGAATGACAACTGGCCGTTGCGCAAATGGCAGTGCTCACTTCGGTGGCACAAGCAATGAGCGCGAACTGTTCGCCACCTTGCCGAAATCACTCCGCGGTCTTGATCCAGCGGTGCGCCTTCATTTCAAACCGCGGCAGCGAGCCGGGCGCGAGCAGACGGACGGGCATGCGCAGGTTGAGCGCCTGCTGAATGGAGTCTTCAAGCCGCGCCGGTAGCGAAGCCGCGGCGCCACCATCGCTGCCGGCTTCGACCTCCAGTGACAACTCCGCCAAGGCGCCACGGCAGTTGAGTTGGACGCGGTACTCCACGACCTCGGGATACGCGCGCACGATTTCCTCGATGAGGCTCGGATAAACGTTCACACCGCGAACGACCACCATGTCATCGCTTCGACCCAGAATTCCACCTTCGAGCGCCAACTCGTGTCGCCCGCACGCGCAGACGCCCGGCGGACGAGGCTTCACCAGGTCGCCGGTTCGGTATCGAAGCAACGGCGAGCCGATGCGATCGAGCGTCGTGAGCACGAGCTCGCCCGTTTCGCCCGGCTGCACGGCGGCCCCGGTTTTTGGATGTACGACCTCCGGCAGGTAGGCGGATTCGAGCACATGCAACACGCCGGCCTGGGCCGGGCATTGGTAAGTGACTGGCCCAACCTCTGTCATTCCGTGGTGATCAAACACCTTCGCGCCGGACCAAAGCCGTTCGATCCGGACACGCGTGGCCGAGACGCTGCCGCCCGCCTCGCCCGCGACGATCAGCAATCGCAACCGGCTGCGGGAGAGGTCCAGCTTCTTCTCTCTCGCGACTTCTCCCAAGTGCTGTGCGTATGTCGGCGTGCAGCACAGCACAGTGATGCCGTTGTCCAGAATTGCCTGCGCACGCGCGGGGCTGGACATGGCGCCGCCTGGAAAAATGAAACAGCCAAGCCGCGCGGCGGCATCCAGCGCCGACCAGAAGCCGAGAAACGGGCCGAACGAGAAGGCGAAGAAGAACCGGTCGTGTGGCGTGACGCCGGCGGCGGCAAAGATTTTAGTCCAGTTCTCGACGATGCAGTTCCAGCTTTCCGGCGTGTCGAGCCAGCGGATGGGCATCGTCGTCGTGCTACTGGTCTGGTGGCAACGAACGTAGACCTCGAGCGGATAGGTAAGATTCGTGCCGTAAGGCGGGTGTGCCAGCCGGTCTTTGATCAACTCGTGCTTCGTTGTGAACGGAATGGCTTGCAAGAACTCCGCCACATCGGCGGGCTGCCAACCTGGGGCGCACGCCGCCAATTTGTGCGCGTAAAACGGATTCGCCGGGAGAATGGCGTGCAGCAATGCGCGAAGTTTGTGAAGCTGCAATGCCCAGATGGCAGCGCGGTCGGGGAATGGGCCGCCGCCTGGCGCTGGTCGCCGCGCGTCTGTGTTAGGCCCTTCGGTCGGCATTTCCGGATGAACGCTCTTAGCGCGGAACGACTTTCAGTTTGCTGCGGTCTGCGCGGTGACCGGCTGCGTCGCCTGATGCGCCACGGCTTTCGCAGGCGGCGCGGCGGGCGCGGGTTTGTAGAGCGACACGAGGCAGCCTCCCGTCGCAGCCAACAGAATCCCCAGCACGAACGGCCAAGGTAGGTTTCTCCAGCCGCCGACGGGAGGATGCAGCGCGAGCGAGTAAATGGCGTTCACCACCGGCGCGCCGGCAAAGACGATGGACATCACCACCGCCGGCGTTCCTTTTGCGCCGAAAGCCAGCAGCACGCCAAATGCGCCTGCGGCGCCGACGATGCCCGCCACGAGCGACCAACCCACGCCGCCCGGCGTGAACTTCCACGAAGCACCGTTGAGCAGCAGCACAGCCAGCGGCGCTAGTACCGCCGTGATAAAATACGCCACGCCGACGCAGAGGAAGGCCTTGTAGCGACCGTTGACCGGATCGTTCATGCCCACCTGGCCGGAATGGAGAAAGACGCCATAGACTCCCCAGCAACCGACGGTGAGCAGCGAGAAGAACAACCAGGCGAGGCTGGCAGAATGCGAAGCAGTGGATGGCGTCATTTCATTCATGGGTGATGATGTGAATGTCTGCCAGCGGCGGCCGGATGCGGGCCCGCAGCGGATTTTGTCGTGTGTGGTACCGGCGCAGCGTCACCTGCGAGGATTTCGGCTGGCGCTTCCTGAATCTTGTCTGCAATGAGTTTCGGCAGCGGCACGGCCTGCAGCGTGCCGTCGTCCTTCCGCTCGGCGCACACGGCAACGACTTTCCCGTGGGCGACTTCCTGCGGCTGCGACCCGTTCAGGCGATGGAAGCGAAACAAGTAGGTCAGCGTCCGCGCCCCTTTTTTCTTCACGAGCAGTTGGATGCGGACCTCGTCCTCGAACCGCAGCGGGGCTGTGTAGTCACATTCGACATGCACGCGAGGCAGGCAGAAACTCGAGTGGGTGTAGGCGAGCGCGCCCGACAGGCCGAGCGAGCGGAGAAACGCCGTCTCGGCGGCTTCCATGTACCGGAAATAGTTCGAGAAGTGGACGATGCCGGCCATGTCGGTGTCGCAAAAGTCCACGCGACGGGTGATTTGAAATTCGTAGGCCATGTTAGAGAAGTCCGAAATCCGAACGGGAACGCTTTGCTGAACCTCCGGCGCTTTGGAGAAGGCGAAGATCTACGGTGACCCAGGTTGTTGTCATTCTGCTTTGTGCTCGGAAGTGAATTCGAGACTGGGGTTCGTTTTTACGCGTGCGCCACGGTGTCCGTTGAGCGCACGAGAGGCAAGCCGTAAGGCAGCATTTCCGGCACGTCGGCGGTTTCCGCCACCGCGGCGTAGAGGCGCGAGAAGTCCTTGTTCACGTCGCCGGAGAGGCAGTCGGTCACCATGCCGGCGGTTTCGGGATACTTGTTGGTCAGCTCGCGAAAGCTGAACCGCTGATCGTAAAAGGCATAGACGAGCTTGCGCATGTTCTCGATGCCCTCGCGCATTGTGCGGCCGTATTCGGTGAAGCATTCCGCCGAGAAATCCTGCGCTTCGAGCGCCGCGTGGATGGCGTCCGCCGCCAGCGTGCCGCTCTTGAGGGCCAGCATGACGCCGGAAGAAAATACCGGGTCGAGGAAGCCGAACGAGTCGCCCGCGAGCAACAGGCCGTCTGCGGCGCAGTAGCGGGAGCGGTAGGAGTATTCGCTCGCCACGTGGTACTCGCCGACTTGCGTGCCGCAGGCGAGGTGCTGCTGGATCCACGCGTTCTGCTCGACCTCGCGATGGAAGATGTCCCGCGGCTCGCGCACGCCGTCGCGCGTGAGGTATTTGCCTTCTGCGACGACGCCGACGCTGACCATGTCGCGATGTTGCGGGATATACCAGAACCAACCCTTCTCCGGCACGTAGGCGACCGTGGTGGCACCGGCGTCAATGCCTTCGTCGCGCAACGCGCCGCGGTAATAAGTCCAGACGGCGACCTTGTTGAGCTTGGGTTCGCGCACGCGCCAGTTCAGGCGGACCGGCGCGAACGAGTCGCGGCCCGAGCAATCGAGCGTCATCGGCGCACGGAACTCCAGCGTCTCGCCGGACTTGGTTTGTGCGCGCACGCCGAGGGTCCGGCCGTCCTGCTGGATGAGTTCCTTGACTGTGGTTTCTTCCCTTATTTCCGCGCCCTTCCCGCGAGCGTTCTCCATCAGCATCTGGTCGAACTCGGAGCGCAAGACTTGCCACGTCTGCGCGACATCCTGCTCGTAGCGGGTGGCGAAATAGAACGGTTGCGAAGCCCGGCCTGACGGCGAAACAAATTGCACGCTGTATTTCTTCACGAACTCCGACCCGCGCAACTTGTCGTGCAGTCCGAGTCGCTTCAGCGGGTAGCAGGTGAAGGGGAGCAGCGATTCGCCAATGTGGTAGCGCGGGAACTTCTCGCGCTCCAGCACCAGCACGCGCCAGCCGCGTTCCGCAAGCAGCGCCGCGGCGGCGGAGCCGGACGGACCGGCGCCAATCACAAGGGTGTCATAGTTCTTGGATTCGCTCATAAAGAATTTACGGAAGCATGGTATCGGTGAATTCAACCGGCGCGAGAACCTCGATGACTTCCGCCAACAGGTGGCGGGAACCATCGAGCAAAACATTGCGACGGCCGTAGAGTTCTGCCGTCTGCCCCAGCCGTAGTGCCGCACTGGTCCGGGTGTCAGATTCACTGCGGAAGAAGGCTTGCGGCCAACTGAGATGCGGGATGGCTTCCATTTCGAGGATCTTGCCCAAGGGCCGTTGCTCCTCAAGCACGCGGCGACGGGCGGTGGCCGGCAGGCGGTTCAAATGAATGCGAATCGCCCCGTACTCGATGGGCCGGTTTTCCGCGGCCAGCGTCAGCACGACTTCCCGAAGGTACGCATCCTCTTCGGGTTCGCGGCTCATGACTGTCAGCCCGAGTGGCCGGCCGTAAAAACTCTCCAGGGTCGGCGTCATGTCCGCGGAATGCACGAGCAGACGATTGTATGGCTGCGGGAGTTCCTCCGGGCGCAGACGAGTCAGGACAGGTAACGGCAGCCCGGCAAGCATGTAGAACCGGTCCAACAATGCGGCCCACGCCGGTCGCGCTTCGATTGGCGGCTGGATGATCGCCGGCATGCCGGCCGGGGGGTTGAGCCTTGCGGCCGCCAGGAGGGTTGTATGGCCCTCAAGCATAGCGCGCCACGCGATGCTCGGGCAGAAAGAATCCGCGCACCAAGCGGTCCACTTGTAGCAACCCTTCCCGCGTGAGGCGAAGGCAGTCGCCCGCAAGCGTCAACGCACCCCAAGATCGAAGGTCAGCAAGCTGTCCCGCAAATCGCTGCAGGATGTCCACCCCAAACTTGCGCTGGAAATACTCGCGACTGACGTGGCCCAGTTTGAACTGGAGCACCAACTCGCGGATGAGACGTTCCTCCGGCGTGGGCGTCAGCGCACGGTGAAGGGGCAACCGACCCTCGCGCAACCGCGCCAGGTAGGGCTCGAAGTCATGCTGGTTTTGAAAATGCGTGCCACCAACGTGCGAGAACGACGCCACACCCAAACCGATCAAGTCGGCGCCCTGCCATAAACTGTCGCGATAAACGAAGTGTGTGCGCTCGGGATTCTTTACCGCCGTGTAGCCGCTGGCGACGCTGTACCCGGCGGCCTCCAATTCGGAGAAAGCGTAGCTGACCCAGCGACGCTTCGTTTCCCAGTCGGCGACGGGCGCCACGAGTTTTCCCTGCGCCTTCATTTCCTGGTAGATCGCCGTGTTGTAAGGGATCTCCATCTGGTAAATCGTCACGCTGTCCGGCGCTAGCCCGATCGTCTGGCGCACGCAGTGGCGCCAATTATCCTCCGTCTCCTCCACCATGCCGGCGATGAGATCAATGTTGATCTGCGGGAACTCCAGTTCGCGGGCAAAATGATAGGCGCGGCGAATCTCGCGGGACCGGTGCGCGCGTCCGTTGATGTCAAGGATGTGATCGCTGAAATTTTCCACGCCGAGGCTCAGGCGAGTGACGCCGAGGTCGCGGATCGTCTTCAACTTGTGGTCCGTAAGCGTGCCCGGCTCGCATTCAAACGTAACTTCCTGAGCAGCATCCCAAGGCAGCAGCGCCTTCATCCGCGCGCCGAGATCCTGCAATTGCGACTCCGATAGATACGACGGCGTGCCGCCGCCGAAATAGACGAACTGTGGCTTGCGTCCGCCGATAAACGGTCGCCCGGCGTAAAGCTCCAACTCGCGGATGGCCAGGTCCAGGTAAGCCTTGATGGCCGTGGAGTCCTTGTCTGTGTAAACGCGGAAATAACAGAAGTGGCAGCGCTTCCGGCAAAACGGGATGTGGACGTAAAGCCCCAGAGGCGTTCCGGCGACAGGTGCACGGTTCAAAACCGCCTCCACTTCGCCCAACCGATCCGCGCGCCAGAACGAAAACGGCGGATAATTGGAAACGAAGTAATTGCCCGCAGTCGTTTCCTTTTCCGCCGGCAGTCCCGCTGGCGATGGTGTTGGTGCAATGGTCATGTTAGAACGTTCACAAAAGCCCTCCAGAGGGACGCACGCCCCGGTTTCCGAGAGGACACGCACATTATTGAGCAGGTTGGGTCGCTTTTCAAATGACCCAGAACTGCGGCGATAAGCCCCGATGCTCTCTGATGGGTCTGCGGCCTCGGCAGGCAGGGCCGGTCACGAGCAATGCTCTCAAGCCTCCTGTCGCTGTGCTTGGGCGGTTCACACCTCGGATGCTCAACCGGCTCACGGAGCCGTCACACTCCGGGGGTCCCCGATCCGCTGGTATGCACAGAGTCGAAGTGCATTCCGCACCAGGGGAGGGACTTCCATTCTTGTCCTGCATCCTGCGGTTGGGCATGTTCCAGTCCCTCGACCATGATGACCAGAGCGATTCGGATACAAGTGTGCCTGGGGCAAACCATCGCCGTCTCCATCGTTAAGCGCGGCTTTGCAGCGCGAGCGCTTGGGAAGTCTCTGCATTCCAGTTTCGTTCTCGCGGCGCAGGTCGTTCCACTTGTTTGGGCGCTCCAGGCCGTGGCAGAACTTCCCATTCCGAAGCAACCCGCCTGGACGCCGGTCCGAGACGAAGTGTATCTCCAGGAAATTGAGGGCCGGCTCGAAACCAAGCAACCGCTGCTCACGGCGGACGTGCTCGACAACGCGCTCTACGTGGGCAGCGAACAGGGCGTGCAACGTCTTGAAGGCGTTGCGCTGGCACCCGCGGGAGGACCAGCCGGTCGAGTCGCTCGACTCCGGGCGCTGGATGGCGCCTTGTTTGCCTTTGCCGAAGCAGCGCTCTGGCAGTATCGGAGCAACGCTTGGACGAAACTCGCAGATGGCGCGTTCACCGACGGCTGCATGCACCTTGGGAAAATCATTTTTGCCAACGGTCACCGCCTTTACCGCCTCGACGCCGACAAGCTGACGCAGCTTGAAGCCACCGCCCCTCAACCAATCCTCGGGGTCGCCTCCTACGCCGAAACGCTCCACGTACGTCACGCGAGAGCCATCGGATTCCTCGAGCGGGGTCGGATCAATTACGCGGACGTCAAGGACTGGGGGCATCTGCCGCTAGGCTCAACCACGCGTGATATGCTGGCGTTCGGTCGCCAGTTGCTGGTGCCCACCGACAAAGGGTTGGCGGCGTTGCGCGGCATGAGCTGGCACACCATTACAGGCGAGGAGGGGCTTTGTTACGAGGACACAACCTGCGTCGCTCGGGGGTTTGAGAGAAACGACTTCTGGGTGGGGACGACGCGCGGCGCCATCCGGTACATCAACGGGGAGTACCAGTATTTCGGTTATCAGCGCTGGATTCCCCATGACAAGGTCAACGCCATTGCCTGCGGCGAACATGTCGTTTATGTCGCCACCGACGGCGGGCTGGGCATCATCACCTACGAACCCTACACCCTGCAAAAGAAGGCGGAGTCCTACGAGCGATGGATCGAAGAATGGGGAATGCGCCGGGTCGGGTTTGTCAGCTCTCTGCTTTGGGATGCCGGACGCAACGAGTGGGTCCGCTTCATCAGCGACAACGACGGCGGCTGGGCGGCGCATTTGCTCAATGGCTTTTGTTTCAAATACGCCGTCACCAAAGACCCGAAGGTGCGGGAGCAGGCGGTCGAAGTTTTCCGCTCGTTGAGATGGTGTGAGCAGGTTTCGGGCATCCCTGGCTTCCCGGCCCGGTCGGTTGCCACCATCGGGGAACCGTCCAACCTGGCGGAGACCGGTTCGGCCGGGTTGCCCTCCGAATGGAACCCGACGCCGGACGGAAAGTGGCTGTGGAAAGGCGACACCTCTAGCGACGAAGTGGATTCGCACATCCAATCTACCGTGATTTTCTACGAGCTCGCCGCTCAGGGCAAGGAACGCGAGGCGGCCCGGGAGCATTTGCGCCGCGTCGTCGGCCACATCATTGACCACGGCTGGTATCTGGCGGATGTGGACGGCAAACCGACCCGGTGGGCGCGCTGGGATCCCGAATACCTGCAGCGCCCTTACGGCTACGAGGCGCGTGGGCTAAACGGGCTGGAAGCCCTGGCCATGACCGAGGCGGCTCTGGCCTTGACCGGCGACGAGAAGTTCAAGCGCGCGAAGCAGCAATTGCTGGATTGGAGTTACCACAAGGAAGTGCTGCGGCAGAAACTGGTGTTTCCCGAAGTCACGCATTTTGACGATCGCCTGGCTTGGCTGGCCTATCATCCGCTTCTGACCTACGAGCGCGATCCGCAGCTCCGTTCCATTTATCGCCGCAGCCTGGAACGCAGTTGGGAGGTCAAGCGCGTGGAGAACATGGTTTGGTTCAACTACATCTACGGTGCCCTCACGGGAAACGACATGGACAACGAGCGCTGTCTGAAGAATCTGCGCGAGTGGCCGTTGGATTGCCGGAGCTACACTTACGTGAACTCGCACCGCTCCGATCTGCACGTGCCCCGCGGCTACGTGAACTACGTCTCGGACTGGAAATGCATGTCGGCCCGCGACATCGGGCCGGCGCGCTGGGACCACGATTTCATGCAACTTGACGGCGGCAACGGCGGCAACTCTGTGGGCGATCCGTCGGGCTTTCTCGATGCTTACTGGATGGCACGTTACTACGGAATGATCCTGCCGCCCGAGGTGACCGACCGCCGTTTGTTAACCGTGGAAAAGCGAGGCCGGGTGCTTGGCGCAAAACCATATGCTGGCCCGCCCCGTCCCGACGTTGGGTTCTAAATGCAGTTCGGGCTTTGACTCTGGCGGCTCCGGTTCGGGGACTCGTTCGAAAGATCTTCCCGGTCGAAGCCGCCGACGATTATTGCGGGGCGATGTTCGGTTTGCCGCCGCGCAGGACAAATTTTTGAACCTTGCCCGTGGCCGTCTTGGGCAGTTCGGGGACGATGTGGAATTCCTGCGGGGCCTTGAAATGGGCCAGGTGGTCGCGACAGAAACGGCGCAGTTCATCGGGCTGAACTTCTCCGCCGGCCCGAAGAACCACAAAGGCATGAAGCGCTTCTCCCCACTTCTCGTGCGGCAAGCCGACCACCGCCACTTCCTGAACGGCGGGATGCCGCAGCAGCACCCCTTCCACTTCCACCGAAGAAATGTTTTCGCCGCCGCTGATGATGACGTCTTTGATGCGGTCGCGGATTTCAAAGTAGCCGTCGGGATGCACAACTGCGGCGTCGCCGCTGTAGAACCATCCACCGCGCATCGCCTCGGCGGTGCCTTCGGGGTCATCGTAGTAACCCGCCAGCACACAATTGCCGCGCACCACGATTTCGCCGACGGTCGCGCCGTCGTGCGGGACTTCATTGCCGTTGGCGTCCACGACGCGCGATTCGCCCGCGGTCAGAAATTCCACCCCCTGGCGAGCTTTGATGGCGGCGGCCTCACGCGCGTCGAGCTGGGCGTGCTCGGGGCGCGGTTCGCAAATCGTCATAAAGGGTGACGTTTCCGTAAGTCCGTAAACCTGCGTGACGCTCCAGCCAAGTTCGCCCTCGATGCGCTCGATGGTCGTCGCCGCCGGCGGGGCACCTGCGGTCAGCACGCGCAGGCCGCGCGGAGCGCGCTGGCGCAACGCGGCCGGCGCGTTGGCGATGCTGATGAGCACCGTCGGCGCGGCACAGAGGAAGAAGGTGATACCCTCGCGGGCGATGGTCTCAAACACCGCCTTGGGTTCCACTTTGCGCAAACAGACGTGCCGGCCGCCCACGGCGGTCACAATCCACACGAACGTCCAGCCGTTGCAATGGAACATCGGCAGCGTCCAGAAAAAACGATCTGCGCTGGTCAGGTGCAGATGCGCCAGCGTGCCCAGGATGTTCAAATAGACGTTGCGGTGAGTGAGCATCACGCCTTTGGGGCGCGCGGTGGTGCCGCTGGTGTAATTGATCGAAATCAGGTCCGTCTCGCGGATTTCCGGTCGTTCGAAATCCGGAGACGCCGCAACCACAGCGGCTTCATAGTCCAGCCAGCCGGGCCGCGCGCCTTCGAGCGCGACAAAGTGCTCGACGGTTGGCACCTGACCGCGAATGTGATCCACCGCGTCGAAGTAAGCCGGGTCCACGCACACAACCCGCGCGCCGCTGTGGTTGATGACGTAGGCGAAATCGTCGGCGGTGAGCCGGTAATTGACCGGCACGATCACGGCGCCGGTTTGCGGCACGGCGTAGTAGGCTTCGAGATGCGCGTGCGTGTTCGGCGTGATGTAAGCCACGCGGTCGCCCGGGCGCAGGCCAAGCTGTTGCAGCGCGGAGGACCAGCGATCGCAGCGGTCGAAAAAATGGCGGTAGGTCAGGCGCAACTCGCCATCCACCACGGCTTCGCGATCGGAGTAAAGCCGGCGGGCGCGGCGCACGAATTCAAAGGGCGTGAGAGGGGCTTGCATTCACGGAAGACTGCCAAGGCGGTGGCGATTGAACAAGCCGCAGGTTTCGCGTGAAGGAGAAAACAGTGAAGGCAGTAGCTTCCGAAAGGAAGCCCGATTCCTGAGCAGGTTTATTCGCTTTTCAATTGACACCCGCGAAGCGACTGTGGCTCAAGCACGCTGAAGCCTTGCTTGGCAGGGCGGAGGCGTGGTATAAGATTCGCCGCAGCCGGCTCATCGGCCAAATCCTGATTTGCATGAACCTTCAGGCGCTTCAACCCCGTCCCGAGCCATGAATGCACCTTCACCCGCCCCGCTTTGTCTCCCCATTCTCCTTGGCTTGGCATTGTTGCTGACGCTCAACGCATGCAGCAACGGAGCCGCCGGCCCGGCGCCCGTCGCCAAACCGCCGGACGACGCGGCGAAACCCGCGCCGCCGCCCCGCGTCCGTGAGCCTGCCGTGGCCGGCCTGTTTTATCCAAGCGACGCAAAGCAATTGTCCGCCACCCTCGATAAGTTGCTGGGCGCCGCGCCCGGGCGGAACATCCCGAAACTGCGCGCGCTGGTTTGCCCGCACGCCGGCTACGAATACTCCGGCCCGACCGCCGCCCACGGCTACAAGCAACTCGCCGGACGCGACGTGCGCACGGTGTTCCTGATGGCACCGAGCCACTATGCGCTGTTCGATGGCGTGTCAGTACTCGACGCGGGCGGCTATCGCACACCGCTTGGCGTGGTGCCGATTTCCTCGAGGTCGGTCGAGCTCGCCAAAACGAAGCCTTTCCGCTTCGAACCACGCGGCCGCGTCCAGCGTCCGGCGTGGTCAGCGCAGTCGCCCAAGAAACCCGGCGCGCCGGATGACGACACGCCGGAAACCTGGGAGCACGCCGGCGAAGTGCAGGTGCCGTTTCTCCAGAAATCGCTCACGAACTTCAACCTCGTCTCCTTGGTATTCGGGCAGGTGGATCCGAGAGACGTTGCCTCGGCGCTCGCTCCCTATCTCGACGACCAGACCGTGTTGATCGCAAGTTCCGACCTCAGCCACTACCATCCTTACGAGCAGGCGAAGGACCTCGACACCGGCTGTGTGAGGGCGATTTGCGACCTTGATTTTGCCAAGCTCAAGAACGCCGAGGCGTGCGGTATCGGCCCAATTCAGACGCTCGTGCACCTCGCGAAGATGAAGGGTTGGCAGACCAAGCTGCTGGATTATCGCAACAGTGGTGACACCGCGGGCGACAAGTCGGGAGTGGTCGGCTACGCCGCCATCGCCTTCTTCGAGCCGGAAACTTCGGCGCAATTCAACGACGCCGAACGCCGGCAACTCCTCGCCCTCGCCCGTCGCGCACTCGAAGCCAGCGTTCGCACCGGCAAGCTGCCCGAGCCGGGCCTTAAGGATTTCCCGCCGTCGTTCTCGTTGCCGAAGGGTTCGTTCGTCACGCTGACGAAGCACGGCCAGTTGCGCGGGTGCATCGGCAACATCATCGCGCGCCAGCCGCTCTACCAGGCGATAATGGAGAACGCCCGCGCCGCGGCACTGGAGGATTACCGCTTCGAGCCGGTGAAGCCCGTGGAACTCGGCGACCTCGAAATCGAAGTCAGCGTACTAACCGAGCCCAAGTCGCTGAGCTTCACGTCGCCGGACGATTTGCTTGCCAAGCTTCGACCAAACGTGGACGGGGTGATTTTGAAAATGGGTTTCCAGAGCGCCACGTTCCTTCCGCAGGTTTGGGAGAAGATTCCGGACAAGGTCGCCTTCCTCGACCAGCTTGCGCAAAAGGCCGGCTGCGCACGGGGCGCGTGGCGCGAGGCCGGGACGAAAGTGGACGTTTACCAGGTCGAGGCGTTCGAGGAAGCGAAGGCGCACTGAACGCACCTGCCCAGTGAGCGCCTCTGCCGATGGACCTTTCGGACAGCCTCCAGGTTTTGGAGTGTGCCAGCCCTCTGGCGCTTTCAACGCGCTGGACGCAATCGCCAAAGCGCCAGAGAGCTGGCGCACTCCAAGACGCTCTCGCGTGGGAACGGCACAGAGCTGCTTCCGGTGCGTTCTGGCGCATTCCGCACACCGAACCATGAGCGAGCGCGAGGAACAGGCGGCGCAGGCCGGCGGCGGACAATGGCTCCTGCCAGCGGTCGGCGCGCTCGGCGTCTCGTGCGTGGCGACGCAATTGGTGCTCCTGCGCGAACTGTTTTGCGCTTTCGCCGGAAACGAGCTGGTGCTCGGGATCGTGCTGGGAAACTGGCTGCTCCTCATGGGCGCGGGCGCGTGGCTCGGACGGCGGGCGGAACGGTTGCGACGCGGCCCGAGCCTGTTTCTCTGGGGTCAAATCCTCGTGGCGCTGCTTCCACTGGCGCAGGTTTTCGCCGTGCGCGTGCTGCGGGAGGCGGTATTTGTTCGCGGCGCCGCGGTGGGTGTTCCGGAAACCTTCGCGGGCAGCTTTGTTGTGCTCCTGCCATACTGCGGCATCGCCGGATTTCTGTTGACCCTGGCGTGCGCGCTCGGTTCGGCAGCGGGCGGTGCAGCGAAGAGCGCGGGCTGGGTTTATGTGGCGGACAGCGTCGGCAGCGTGCTCGGCGGCGCGGTTGTGAGCTTGCTCCTGCTGCGTGTCTTCGATGGCTTTGCCCTGCTCGGCGTGGTTGCCTTGCTCAACCTGGCCCTCACCGCGTTCTTGGCGCGTGCGTGGCGGCGGCGGCTTGTGGCGGGCATGGCAGCGGCGGCGCTGGTAATCGTGGCGCTCGCGCTGCTCACCCATCTGGACGAGCTAACCACGGCACTTCGATATCGCGGTCAGGAAATTCTGTTCCGCGGCAATTCGCCTTACGGACGCCTCGTCGTAACGCGCGCCAACGCCCAGTTCAACTTCATCCAAAACGGCCTGCCCGTCATCGCCACGCCAAACACGGAGGAGGTCGAGGAGGCCGTGCACTACGCGATGGCGCAGCGACCGGACGCGAGGCGCGTGTTGCTCGTGGGCGGTGGCGTGGCGGGCGCGGCGAAAGAGTTGATGAAGTACCGCGCCGAGGTGACGTGCGTCGAGTTGGATCCGCTGTTCCTGGAACTGGGCCGGCGTTTCCTGCCGGAAAACCTGGTTGACGCGCGCATTCGCGTGGTCAACGCCGATGGCCGGCGCTTCGTGCAAACCAGCGGTGACCGGTTCGACGTGATCCTCGTGAACCTCGCGGATCCCGTCACGGCACAACTCAACCGGTTTCACACGGCGGAGTTCTTTGCGGAAGCGAAACGGGTGCTGACGACAAACGGGGTCCTCGCGCTGGCGGTGGGACGCTACGAAAACTTCGTCAGCCCGGAACTTGCGCGCGTGCTGGCGACGGCGCACCGCACGCTGCGCGGCGCGTTTACAAACGTCGTCATGCTGCCGGGTGGCCGGGTGTTCTTCCTCGCGTCGGACGGGGCGGTCGGTGCCAACATCGCCGAGCGATTGGAGCGGGCGCAGGTCCGCACGCGCTTCGTGAACCGGCATTACCTGGACGCGATGCTCACTTCGGATCGCCTCGCCGACTTGGCGCGCGCCGTGGCGCAACCGGCGGCGGTGAATCGCGATTTCAATCCCGCGCTCTATTTCCAGTGCCTGCGGCACTGGGCCAGCCAGTTTGATTCGCGGGCGGGGTTCGTTTGGATTGCGATGGGTTTGGGGCTGCTCGCGTATGTCGCACGGCTGCGCGGCGCCGCGGCGGCTGTGTTCGCCGGAGGATTTGCCGCGTCGTCGCTGGAGGTCGTGCTGCTGCTCAGCTTCCAGGCATTGTGTGGCTCGGTGTATTACCAGCTCGGCATCATTGTGACGGTGTTCATGGCGGGGTTGGCCGTGGGCGCGGCTTGGGCTAACCGCGGCGGCGTAGCGCAGACCGTAACGCAGACTTCCAAGTCTGCTGCATCGCAGGTTTCCAAACCTGCGGCTATGGCAAGGGCAAACGGCTTGCCGACTTGGGAGTCGGCGATACAGCAGGTTTGGAAACCTGCGCTACGAGACAGCGGCGGGCGCGGCTTGTTGATCTTGCTGGCGCTAGGCATCGCGCTCTTTGCAGCTTCACTGCCGCTTGCATTGAAGGTGCTGAGTCAGGCGCTGCCCCGCGGTTCGAACTTCGCGGTGCAGGCGGGCATCGGCTGCCTGACCTTTGCCCTCGCGGCGTTGGTCGGGGCACAGTTCCCGGCGGCAAACAAGGCGGAGGCGAGCTCGTCGGGCGTTGCAGCCTCGCGGATTTACACGGCGGACTTCATCGGGGCGAGCGTCGGGGCGTTGCTGGCGAGCGCGTGGTTGATTCCCGTGCTGGGGGTGACGATGATGTGTGCAATCGCGGCAGGCTTGAATGTGCTCGGCGCGGTGGGGGTGATCCTGGCGCGGCCCAAGCCTGCGTGAGTGAAACGAGATTGCCGGCCATGAGACGCTGCAACCTGAACTGCTTCATGCTCGCGCGACGACCGCGAAGTCAGCGAAGGGATCTATTTGACTTCCCGGCCTACATTTCCTTCGCGTGAACCTTGCTATCACCATGAGAAACTTCGACATGATTTGCCTGAAGCTCGTGCGGTGGACCAGTTGGCCGCTGCTGGCGTTGCTGCTGGGATTCTTCGTGACGGGCTACGGCATCAGCGGGCGCTACGGCTTGGGCGCGTGGATGAGCGAACAGACGGCGCTGACGTTCCACAAACTGCTCCACCTCCCGCTCATCGGGCTGACAGTGGCGCATTCGCTTCCGGCGATCTATCTTGCGATGCAGCGTTGGGGCTGGATCAAACGATGACGGTCGGCCGGCTACCGGATGCCGGATACTGGATACCATAACGCGGGCGAACCTTGAGAACTTGAGAACAGATGCGACAACCGGTGGGGCACGCGGCTTAAGCCGCCGGGATGCGGTGCGTCTTGGGCTCGTCGGTGCGGCCGGCGTGGTCGGAGCCGGCGCGTTGCTGCCGCAATGGTTCAAGAAGATTTACGACGCAAATGCGCCGGCGGAGATTTTTCCGGGCGACGCGCCGAAGGGCGAGGTTTGGGAGCTGTGGCGCAAACGCGGCTGGGTGAAGGAGGGGGCGCACTATCTGAAGCTCGAAGGCAACGTCCAGTGCAAGCAATGCCCGAACAACTGCGTCCTCAAACCGGGCGACCGCAGTCACTGTCGCAATCGGGTGAACGTCGGCGGCACGCTTTACACGATGGCTTACGCCAACCCTTGCACCTTCCACGTGGACCCGGTTGAGAAAAAACCGCTGTTCCATTTCCTGCCGGGCACTCAGTCGTTTTCGCTTGCCACGTCGGGCTGCGTGTTCCGCTGCCTCAACTGCCAGAACTGGGAAATCTCGCAGAAGAAACCGGAGGAGACCAAGGACCCGCGCGGGCCGGAGCTGCGCTTCAAACCGCCGCTTCCGACGTCGCTCACGCTCGACGACATGCGCCGGTTGAGCTTGTTTCCCGAAGACCTGCCCGGCGTCGCGCAGGCGCTTGGTTGCCCTTCGATTTCCTACACCTACTCTGAGCCAACGGCGTTTTACGAATACACGTCCGACTCCTGCAAGGTCGCCCGCGAGCGCGGTGTGAAGAACATCATCGTCACCTGCGGCAGCATCGAGCAGCGCCCCCTCGCCGAGTTGCTCAAGCACGTGGACGCCGCGCACGTGGATTTGAAGGGCTTCGACGACGACGTTTACCACAAACTGAACTCCGGCAAGCTCCAGCCCATCCTCGACACGCTCAAGCTCTACAAAAGCACCGGCGTGTGGTTCGAGATCATCAACCTGATTGTGCCGACCTACACGGATGACCTGGCGATGATTCGCAAGATGTGTGACTGGATCGCGGCAAACCTCGGCCCCGACACGCCGCTGCATTTCTCGCGGTTTCATCCGGAGCACAAGCTGACGCACCTCTGGCCGACACCGGTCGAAACGCTGGTGAAAGCCCGCGAAGCTGCGCGCACCGCCGGGCTGCGCTACGTCTATATTGGCAACGTCCGCGAGCCGGCCGACGCGGAAACCACTTTCTGTCCCGGCTGCAAAAGAGCGGTCATCGAGCGCGACATCTTCGCGGTGACGAGCTTCAACTTGGTGGAAGGCAAATGCCGGTTTTGCCAGACGGCGATTGCCGGAGTTTGGAAGACATGACTCTGATTTCCGAAATCCGAAGTCCGAAAGCCGAACGGTTTGGCTCCGCGGGCCGGTGGCGCGGCAGTTTTCCCGGCGAAATGGGTGGTTCTTTCAAAACCCCTCCGGCGTAGCGGCGTCTCGGTAGAACGCCGCATTCATGGCCCAAGAAAACGCAGTTGGCGGCGCTCTGCCGAGACGCCGCCACGAGGTTTTGGAAGATCCTCCTGGCAAAGCAGATTTCGGACTTCGGACTTCGGATTTCCTTCGGATCTCGGATTTCGAGCGCGAGCGACTTCACAACCAGTCGTGGAGAACTGAGCCGCGAACTCACTCCGCCGGACGGTACGGCTGCTTCCCGCTGCTGATTCGCTGTCGGGACACCCGCGAATCCCAATGTCCAAAGCGGTCGTTCGGCGGCGCGGCCTTTTCCGGCAGAATGATGTAAGCGGCGTTCTTCGAGTACTCCCAGGCGTCAATCAGATTCGCGCGCGAGAAAACCTTCCGGACGTTTTTACTGGTGCCGGGATCGTTGATGACCGGGTCGCCATCTTTCGTGAAGCCGGCGCAGACCACCAGATGCCCGCTCGGCGTGCGACTCTTTCCGCGCAGCCGGTTGTAGCAAAGCGACAGTCCAACAGGCATTCCGTGCGCCACCCAATCCTCGAGTTCCGCCACGTCGCTCATCCGCGTAACGTAAGCGCGCATCCCGGGAAACGACCCGGCGTAGGCAGTGTTCAAGACCCAGTTGCCCGTGCCGCCCCAGACGCGATCGTGAACTCCCTTGGCGACCTCCGGCACGTCGCGCGCGAGGTCGGGGCGGTGGAGCTTCCCGGCCCAAAACGCGAGCATCATCGAGACGATCGTCGGGCTGCACCAAACCTCGCCGCCCTCGTAGGCCATCTGCGAAAGCTCGGGCACGGACAGCGTTTTGCCCCATGCTCTGCGGTTCGGCGCCAGCGGTGCAGGCTTGGCGGTGTTGTCGAGCAGATGTGCGCCGAGGAAGCGGAGCTTCGGAAGCTCCGGTGCGTCGCCACCCATCGTAAGGCGGATTTGGAAACGCTCGGCCAGCCGGTTCAACGTGAGCGTGTCGGTGTCCACGTTGCCGTCGGCGTCCTTCTGGCGTTTCACGGATTCGCGCGGGTACTTCGCCGGGTCGCTCGACCAAAGACTCATCACGTAGAATTTCGTTGCGCGGTCCGGATACATGGCTCGCGCCTCGACGCGCAGGTAGCTGTCCTTCGGCATGTCGGCATTCCAAGAGACGATCAATTCGTCCCACGGAATGCGGGCGACGAATTCCCGCGAAGTGAAAACTTTCTCGCCGGCCGTCACACCGGCGTTGACGATGAAATCCCTGAGGTCTTTCAGGCCGATGAACTGGCCGCCGCGCGCGTCGAAACTTGCAGCTTCCGCATTGGCTGCGGCCAAGCTGAGCACGAGCGACGGGGCAGCCCGTAGCGCAAGTTGCCAAACCTGCCGTATCGCCGATTTCCAAATCGGGGGGGTGTCCGGCAGACCACGGCTCGCAAGTTTGGAAACTTGCGATACTGCAGGTTTGGCAACCTGCGCTGCGACAACGATGCCAACGTGGACTTGTCGGCAGGCGGTGGTTGAGAATCGTGCCAGGAGTTGCATGTCCGTGAACAAGTCGGGCGTTGGTTTGCCGGAAGCGCGCGTGCGAGGCGAGCGAAAAGTCATTCAGCGCAACGCCAACCACCACGTGCCCATCACCAACGCCGCCGCGCTGAAACCGGCGACAAGGTTCGTCACGGAATGACGGGCGAGGCTCAGGCGGTGGGCGATGCCGACGCCGAGCACCAAACCTCCGGCAAATCCGCCCGCGTGCGCCACCACATCCGTGCCGGGCGACAGTCCGAGCAGCGCGAACAGCATGACACCGCCGCCGACGCCGGCGAGCGCAAGCCGTTTCGCCATCGGTGTGCGGCGTCGGAGCGCGAGCCATTGCGCCGCCAACAAACCCAGCGCGCCCATGATCAAACCAGACGCACCCAGACTTCGATGTGCACCGAGGGACAGGGCCAACGTGGCGAGGTTGCCGATGGCCCCGGCGAGCAGCGCGGCGAGAAAACCGGTGCCCGAACCGCAACTCCCCATCGCCAGCCCGGCGAGCGGCAAGCCGATGGCGAGATTCGCCGCCAGGTGGCCGAGATCGCCGTGCAACCAGACCGCCGTGAACAGCCGCCACCATTCACCGCGAAGCACCGCTTGGGCGTCCATCAATCCCGCGTCGCGCAGACGGGGCGCATGATCGCTGAGCCAGAAGAACGCCAGCACCGCCAGCGCCCAGCCGACGCTTGCCCAGTCGAACAACAGCCCGGAATGAAACACCTCCTGCCGCCACAGCAACGCGCGGTTCTCGGCTTCGTAAAGTCTGATTGCGCCGAGAGCGGTTTCCGCTTCCTGCGCCGCGACGGTCAACCGCCAGCCGTCTTCCATGCGCTGAATCACGCTCTCGATGCCTTGGCTGACGAGCACCAAGCTCCAGTCCATCGCCTGCCCCAGCGAGCGCGCGGGAATTTGCGCCATGCCAGGATCGGTGAGTTCTGGAAGGGGCGGAGTGTTCATGCCGGTGCGGACACGATAAGCCGCCGTTTCCGCTGCGCAACGTCGAACCGGGGCGAATCGCCCAAGTTGCCACGACGCAGCTTGAAAGAAGCAATGAACCGGCGCGAGCCTCCGGCTTGCGACAGCGCTGCCAAGCGCTGATACGGTTCCCAATGTTGTTCACAAGGGTGCGGAGCGACGCCTTCGGAAGCGGGAGCAACGCGTCCTTGTGAACAACTTGGCGGCGGGCCAGATTGAGTCTGACCGCCGCCGTTTTGCCCCGCCGCTTCACGGTCCTGCCAAGCCAGCCCCCGCAAGGGCCAGCCAGAGATCACCGGTGGCGGCGGAGGCGCCCGGGCCAACCTCTGAGAGAACCCCTGCCCTGCGAGGGACCTTGTATCAGGTCGAGGCCGTCCCGGAAGCGCGGCAAGGCGTCTGCCGCAACGCAAGGACAACGCATGAAAACCTGGAAGGAACTGACGCACTATGCCGGCCTGGACTGGGCCGGGGATCATCACGCCGTGGCCGTCGTGGACCCCCAAGGCCAGGTGGTGGCCGAGTTCCGCATCGACCACAGCGCCACAGGCTGGGCGGAGTTCCGCAACCAGATCGCCGCTTATCCGGCGCTGGGCGTGGCTCTTGAGACCCGCGGCGGCGCGGCGGTGGAGGAGTTGTTGCAGAGCGACTGCCCCGTGTTTCCCGTGCAGCCCAAGGCGGCGGCGCGCTACCGCGAACGCAAGGCGCCCAGCGGCGTGAAGGACGATCAACTCGACGCCTGGGCAATGGCGGACGCGCTGCGACTGGACGGGCGGGCCTGGCGGGCGCTGGCTCCGGAGGATCCGCTGATTCAGGAGCTGCGCTTGTTGTGCCGGGATGAAGTGGCCTTGATCGAACAACGCACCGCGCTGGTCAACCAGTTGCGGGCGGCGCTGCGCGAGTATTACGATCCGGCGCTGGAGGCCTTTGACGACTGGACGCTGCCGGCGGCGTGGGCGTTGATCGTGCAGTTCCCGACGCCGACCGAGCTGGCCCAGGCCGGCCAGCGGAAATGGGAAAAGTTCCTGCCCGTGCACAAGCTGTGGCGACCCGAGACGGTGGCGAAACGGCTGGCCCTCTTTGCGGGCGCGGCCGACTGGAAACGCAGCGAACCGGTCACGCGCGCCCAAAGCCGCCTGGCCCTGAGCCTGGCCAAAATGCTGCAAACCCTGGAGCGGCAGTTGGACGACTACCGGCAGGCCATCGAAGCGCTGTTCGTGCAACATCCCGATCAGGGCCTGTTCGGCTCGCTGCCCGGGGCCGGCAGCAAACTGGCCCCGCGGCTGATGAGCGAGCTGGGCGCGGATCGGCAACGTTTCGACACCCCGCAGTCCTTGCAATGTCTGGCCGGCACCGCGCCGCTGAGTTTCCAGAGCGGGCAAATCTTTCGGGTGAAGATGCGGCGGGGTGGCAACGCGCATCTGCGGCACGCGGTGCATCTGTGGGCGGATTGCAGCCGGGCCGCGTGCGGTTGGGCGCAGGCCTATTACCAGGCCCAGCGCCAGAAGGGCAAGAGCCACGCCTGCGCGCTGCGGTGTCTGGGCCATCGCTGGCTGGAAGTGCTCTGGAAGATGTGGCAGACCCAGACGAGTTACGATGGTGAACTACACGCCCGCAACCAGCAGAAGCACGGCTCGTGGGTGATTCAAATCCTCACCGCGCCAGCGGCCAAACCGGGGTGAACAACTCTTGTGAAAAAGTCATTTGCAAACCAGAGAACATCTCCGGCTTGGCGGTCCAGCGGAGTGAGGGCACACGGGTAACCTGAAAGGTTGCCGGCACGGAGGCAAGCCGGAGGCATACTCCACTAAAACGGCAGCGCGAGAATCAAGGCCGGACCAGAACCTTGCCCAATACCTGCCGCGAGCGCAGCTTGGCGAACGCGGCGGGCGTTTGGTTCAGGGGGAAAACCGAGTCAATCACAGGCTTGAGTTTCCCAGCGGCGGCCCAGGCCAGCGTGGCATCCAGGTCCCGGCGGTCACGTCCGTAGCTGCCGATGAGCCGTTGCTGCTTCACGAAGAACGGCCAGAGGTTGAACGGAATCTCGCGCCCGGCCGTCGCGCCGCAGGTCACAATTGTTCCGCCGCGGGCGAGACAATCGAAGCATTTCACCAAAACCTCGCCGCCGACGTGTTCGACCACCAAGTCCACGCCGCGTTTGCCGGTAATCTTGCGAACCTCCGCGGGCCAGCTTTCGCTCGTGGAGTCCACCACGAACTCTGCGCCGAGCCTCAGGGCCAACGCCTGCTTGGCCTCTGTCGAACCGGTGCCGATGACCCGCGCGCCGAGCTGCTTCGCAATTTGGATGGCCGCCGAACCAACACCGCTCGCGCCGCCGATAACGAGCACCCAATCGCCGGGGCGAACCTGCGTGCGGGTCGTGAGCATGTGCATGGCGGTGCTGCCGGCCAGCGTGAGCGAAGCGGAGGTTTCGAAGGCAACGCCCGCCGGCAGGCGCACGAGAGCCCGCGTGGGCACGACGACTTTTTCCGCAAACCCGCCGTCGCGCTGCACGCCGAGGATCTGGTTGCGAACGCAGAACGATTCTTGTCCGGCACGACAATATTCACACTCGCCACAAAAGATGTTCGATTGCACAGCCACTGCGTCGCTGGCTCTCCATCCAGCGACGCCGCCGCCGACTTCCAAAACCTGGCCCGTGATCTCGCCGCCGGGTGTGCGCGGAAGTTCGACCGGAATCGGCAAGCCGGCTTCTTCGAGCCAGAGATCGAGGCGATTGAGACCGCAGGCGCGGACCTGCACGACGACTTCGTCCGGGCCAGGTTTCGGCTCGGGTAGGTCGCGGAGTTCAAACCTGCCGGGCGCGCCGTGGGCGATGAGTTGGACAGCTTTCACGCCCGCAGCATAACGCAGAGGCCGGAGGACGCGGAGAAAAAACGCCGGAGGCGGTTGCCTTCGCAGCGACGGGCATTACCTCGCCTTGAGGGGCCAGACCCAATCGCCTTTGGCGTAGTCCACACCGGGTGGCTTGCCGGTCGTCAAGGCCCGCTCGCCGCCGTCGTCTTTCTCGTTCCAGCCGATGGAGTAGAGGACGAACTGACCATCCTCGGTGCGGCGATAGTGAAGCGGTTGGCCGCCGATGATGTCCGGTGGAAGTTTCTCCACGAACTGCGGCACGAGGGCGTCGAGGTTCTCCGGGTAGCTGCCGTGCGCGAGGCGAAAGCGTTCCAAGCCGCACACGATGAATGCCTGATTTACCCAGGTTTGGTTCCGCGCGGTGGCTTGTGTGGCGCGCGTGAAATTCGGCAGGGCGATGGCGGCCAGAATCGTGTAGGGAGACCGATGAGCGACGACGCGCTCAATGTCACGGGCGGCTGCTTCCGCCACGCCGGGTTTGATCAGCCGGTGCTCGGCGTCATAGGCACCGAGGGAAGTCACGGTCGCGCTGACCGCCAGATTCTGGTACAGCCAGCCACGCGGGGCGAACTTCACCAGCAGAAACATCGGGTCGGTGACTCGTTTCCAGAAGCCAGCCTCAGAACGCCCAAGCGAAAATAACCTCGCCAGCTCCCGGCCGGATGAGGTTTCGAGCGTGTGGCAAAGGGCGACCCGTTCCATGTGAAAGGCCTCCGCGACCGGCAGCAGGAGATTCATTTGTTGCAGTTGCGCCTGGAGAGCGATGAGCTCCGGCTCGCGCCACGCCTGCAATCGGAACCCGTCGGCGATGGTTTGCGCATAAAGCCCCGAGATGGCGACATCAATCATGGCGGCGACCAGCGTGGTGGGCTTGGATGTCAGCAGGCGGCGCAACTCGAAGATGAGCGAGAGTTCGCGGAAGGCTTGCTCTGATTTGCCGAGCAGGAGGCAGCATTGCGCGCGTTGTGCCGCGACCTGCGCCACGTTGCGGATGTTCACGAAGTTGACTAGCGGAATCTCGAACGGTCGCTGGTAATCGCCGTCCATCCGAATGCGCGGGCGTTTGAGCGCCTCGCGAATCATGTCAAGCTCGGATGCAAACCGGTCGCTCTCGGCCAGGTACGCTTCGGCGGAGATCGTCGGATTGGCGGCGAGGAGTATGCGAAATGACTCTTTCTTGGCATCAGCCTCGACACGCAAGCGACCGACGTCAGTCGAGATGGAATTGGTCGGCAACATCCGCGACACATCCACAAGAATTTGCGGCGCATCAGCCTGGAGCAGAACACGACCAGGTTTGATCTGGCTTAACGGTTGACGGAGGATGGCTCCGAACCCCTGCGGACTGATTGCGTAGGGACCGACTGCATCTTGGACAAACTTGCCCAGAAGTTCCGCCGCCCCAGTCGTATCGAGCCAAAGCACCGCATCAGCCCCGTTCGTGGCGCTGGAATTGGCCGGCACGACGACAAGTCGCACGAGAAGGACGGGTTCCTTGGACTGGTTGGGCTTTGTCTTCGCGGAGAGTGGAGTCCATGATTGGCTCAGGCGCAGCCCGTTGGTGATGTTTGCTCCCGGCTTGAGTTTGACGAACCAGTCCGCCATCTTCGGCGCCTTCATGATATTTTCATCGTCCGACACCGGAGGAGGGATGTAAGCGTTCCAATCCAGCACTTCGCCTTTGGCCACAAAGTCACGTTTGCGCTGCTCCCACGCGCGTTTGCCGCGCCAGTTCTCCTCGACATAAAAAAGCGCGATGAGCGTGGCCAGAACTGCCACGCCAATCAAAAGACGGCGCGCGGTGCGCCACGTGAAAAGCGATTCTCGCAATCGGTTGATCCACTTCGCGCGCCCGGACATCCAGCGAAAAATCGGGGCCACGAGCGCGAGGATGAACGCCACCACGACGACATGGACCAGAAGAAGAACAAACGCCGCCGCACGCGATTGAGGGACAGGAGGAAGTGAGTGAGATCCCGACCACCACGCCACTTCGAGACCAATGAGGAATAAGGCGACGGCACCGGCGACCAGGAACAGCCAGCGGAAGATAAGCCTGACAAGCCTCGGCTTTGCTCCGGTGGCGGAATTGGACTTCGTTTCCATGACAATTCAAGCGTTCGGTCAGACCATCATCAACGTCGTGCGCCTTTCGCTGCGCGGTTGAGGGTTTAGGCGGCGCGGCGGTTCAGCAGGTGACGCCGGCGGCGGCGGCCCGAAGATTTCGGCGAGCACGCGCTGCTGCTCCAGGAGCGCGAGCCGCAGTTCGCCCGGCGAGGTTGAAGACTTGGCCGCGACCGTTTGGCCACGCTCGG